>Ga0335083_10000247_pt1 | contig 88508 bp, 83 predicted proteins | sample Lox_Sample_42_FD_206716 | JGI IMG/M metagenome (GOLD analysis project Ga0335083, IMG submission 206716) | Soil microbial communities from Loxahatchee National Wildlife Refuge, Florida, United States - Lox_Sample_4.2 | ecosystem: Environmental > Terrestrial > Soil > Wetlands | place: USA...
CGGTCGCGCTTTTTTGAGCCCCGAGAGGACCGATTTGGCGAGGCCTTCGACCCAGGCCGTGGCGGGCGGCACGGAACAGGGCCAGGCGAGCGAATCTCGTTCGACGCGTCGACCCGGCGGGTCGTCAGTGCCGAGGCCTCGAAGTTCGCGAGCTCCGGCCTTCACGGCGGAGGCTCGGCCTAGTCCGATCGTGGATTCGAGTTCGTCCAATCTGCTCCGTGACCCTGTTGGGCAACTAGGCGCCAATCAAGATCTGATGGAGGCGCAAGGGCCCGCAACGAAGGGGGATATCAACATGCGGCGTCTAACAGCTGTAAACGACGGCCCCGAGAGTGGACAACCAGCTAGCGCCGCACGGGTGATTTCTGTATCGCGTGAGATCGGATCCGAACGCCGGTGGTTCCTAAGAAGCCGCGCGCGTGCTGTGGCTCTCGCCGTCATCACCACCGCGGTCCTCACCCCGCTGACGGGCATGGCGTCTGCGCAGGCCTATGAGGTCGATGCTCCAGCCGTCATCAGTCACGCTCTCGCTGCCACCGAGCACGAGGATGGTTTTCTAGCGAAATCGCTCCCGACGAGCACGCGCGAGGACTTCGCGCCGCTCGGCGCTCCCCGGCTGAGTCACACCCTTGACTCGACGAGCGCGGAGTTGGAGGGCGCGGCTGCCGCGACGACGAGCGCAACGATTACGGATTTCTCCGATCGTCTGTCGCCGTTTGAAAATGTCCAAGCTGTAATCCGGGACTGCACGAAGAAGGCGCTGAACAAGACCGCTTGGGACATCTGGTGGAGCTGGGCCCATAACTACTCGAGCTTCGAGCCCGAAGATGAGCTCAACGATGCGCTGTCGTCCTGTCTGGAAGAATATGTGGCCGCTACACCCACGAGGACGCTGGAGGGGGTCGTCAAAGTCCTCATCGGCTATGTTGCGGAAGGCGCTGGCGTAGCCGGCCAGCAGCAGAACGGGAGCTCGAACTATGAGGACTGGCTCCAGGTTCTCAGCAGCGAAATCCCAGCCTGAAATCACTGGAATAGGAAGCGCCTAGCGGGTCCTCGCGGGATCGGGGCCTGTGTCATCGCGGGCACAGCGCCAGCGGTGTCGTGCACCGGCACACCACGCCATCCACCCGGACGGACTAGGCGGCGCTTCGGCAACCCCGGCCGCTCGGGCACGGCGTAGACTCGCCCCGATGCGGGCGAGGAAGGGGGTGTGGATGCTCATCGGCGCGTCGATCGGCTCGATCGCCGTGCTCGGCGCCGGCGGCGCCCTCGTGTCGAGCGGTTCAGCGGCGCCGCGCGCGGGCGTCGCAAATGTTCCCGATCTAACCGGGTCGTGGACGAACAAGGATGGCTCACCCGGCCCCGCGTGGCAGTTCACGGCGGGCAACGAACTGCACACGCTGGACGCCACCTGGAGCGGGGGGCCCGGACACTCCCAACTCCGCGGTGAATTCCACGGGGACAGGTTCGGCGGGACCGAATACAAGGGCCCGTTTCACATCACGGAGGAAAAAGTCAAAGTGGACGGGACGATGCGCATCGTTGTCCGGTCGTCCGCCGAAGTGGAAATCTATCTGACCCCCGAAAGCGAAGGATCGCCATCCGGGACACCCTCCTCGTACATCTTCGAACGCGTTGGCGCTCCTCCGACGCCGTCATCGCCGACCCAACTCATCGCCGCCCCCTCGGCATTCGGTCAGACGGTCGAAACCGCGGCACCGCCGCCGGGCGGGGCCGCGGTGCAGACGTCCCCGGAAATCGGAAACGCGAGCGCGGTCGAAGCAAAGGTCGAAGGCCTCTCGACGGAAGACGCGGTCCTCGCGGTGGCCGCGCGCAGGGCGGTCAAACAGGTGATCGAACAGCACTGCTTCTACGTAGCCACCAGGAACGTGATCACCCGCATCAAGCTGAGCAAACATGCCACTCACAAGTTCACGCCCGAAAGCGAACTCGACACGGTGGCCCAGGGCCTGAGGACGGTGCTCGTCAGGGAAGCAGCAGCTTGTATCGTCAGCCTGGAGAGCGATCTCGGGTTGTCCGGCAGCAGCGCGGCTCGGTCCGACGACTCCGCCGCGACGCCCTGCGCCTCGGTGCCGCTCACGTTCGTGTCGCGCCACAAGCACGGCAAGTCACGATTGGTGGGCATCCACGTGGGCGGCGCGGGTGGGGTGACCGTCAAGTGCCAGTTCACCGACGGCACGATGAAACTCAGAGTCGCCTCGAAGTCCCACAAGCCGTTGCGGAGATCGATCGGCTCGAGGCTGGTGCTGGCGGTGGGCCGCGGCGGCCGCGACGCCGCCGGTGGCACGCTCCGTCTCAGTTATCGGAAGGGCTGAGGCGCGGCATCAGCCAGGGCGGAGCGGACGGGAGCGGGGTCTGCGCGGGCGAAAGCGCCGCCCGGAGCTCGCGCCGCGTTTCTGCTTGACGCGCCGCTTGACCTCAGGCGGCGTGAAGACCTCGCGCTTGGGCGCGCACCGGAACGGGTATTTGCCTCGGAGGGTCGTTTCGAGTGTCGCGTTCACTGTCGCCAGGGTCCCTGCCGGTTCTTCGCCCGTCAACAGGAGCGCGCCGCGTGCGGTCGGGGCGGATGGCGTCGCGTGTCGGCCGATAGGCGGCCTGTGATTCACATCCGGTTCGACCAGCACGACCCCGAGGCCGCGGCAGATGCACTCGTTGAGGTGCTACGTGCCGCAGTCCTCCTGACTAACGTGAGCGTCGTTCGCGACGCGCATGCTGGACGGTTTGTCGTCACGAGCCTGACGCGAAGCGGGCGCGTTCGGACACACGAGATCGGCTACGACGGCAGTGTCGAGGTGCGTTACTCCGGCCTCGCCGGAGACGAAGACCTCGTGCGGCGCTAGCCAGCTTCTCGACGCCGATAACAACGTGCTCAGGCTTTACACCCGCCGCTGCGACGCCTAACGGCGCAGCAGCTCGGAAACCCGCGGTTGGGGGACCGTTGGCGGCCCGTCAGGCGATCGTCGGCCTCCCTCTCCGTCACGCGTATTGCACGCGCCCTACGGAGATGCCGCGGGCATCGGGCGTGGTGTCCGCCCGATCTCAGTTGCGTCGCTGTGGATGGGGCGTGTCGCCACGAGCGAGCATCGCGACGAAGTGCTCGATCCGTCGTGCACGCGTGTCGGCTCGCTTGGCGGTCTGCACACGGTAGAGCACCGCATAGCGGTTCTGGCCGCTGAGGTGCTCGAACATGGCCTGTGCCCGAGGCTCCGCGGCCAGCGCGGCGTCGAGGTCCGGGGGCACCGTGCTGGTGGCGGGGCTCGTGTATGCCACCTCCCAGCGGCCGTCGGCGCGGGCGGCCTGCACGGCAGCGAGGCCCGCCGGGTGCATTTGCCCGCTGGCGATCAGGCGCTCGGCGAGCATGGTGTTGCGCTGCGACCACGCGCTGCGGGCTCGCCGCGGCGTGAAGCGCTGGCGATAGCTCTCGGTGTCGCGACGGCGAACCTGGCCGTCGATCCAGCCGTAGCAGAGTGCGTGCTCGAGTGCCTCGTCGTAGTGCAGCGTCGTCGGCGCCGTCGATCGCTTCTTGGCCAGCATCAACCACACCCCGGGGCTGTCGTCGTGGTGTTCGTCAAGCCAGGTCTGCCAGGCTGCGGCGTCGGCCACGATCAGCTCGGCCAGTTCGTCGGGCATTGTCGCCCAGGCTATCGCCGGTGCTGCGCGGCGTGCCCGGGCTGTCTACATCGACATGCACTGTGGTGTCCCGGTTCGAATCCGGGGTCTCGCCGGTGCGGAGGCCCACGGCTAGCTGGCGGGGATTTGCACCGTGACGCGCAACCCGCCGCTGGCGCGGAGGATGAGGACGAGGGTGCCGTCGTGCGCTTCGGTGATGCGCTTCACACGTGCGGCGTTGGCTCAGAGTGTCAACGCAATTGCACGACGAGCGTCTGGAAGGCCCTCCCCACCGGTCCCGTTTCGTCATGCAGAACGCTCTCGGCGAGCGCCGGGCCGCCGACGGACATGAGGGTGCGGGCGTCGATCCCGACCCAGTCGCCCTCGGGCGCTCGCTGCAGGTGGAGCGTCAGATCGGCGTTGATGAACAGGAAGCCATCGAACGGGAGCTCTGCGCCGACGCCGTTGCCGAAGTCGGCGGCCGCGGCGACGCGCGCGAGTGGCGACATGGGCTCCCCTGGAAGCAGGTCCATCCTCGGTCTCATCCACACCCGCGCCCGGCCCGGCGACCAGGGACGATCGAGCCACTTCATCTCCATGCCCGTGGCGCCGAAACCCGCGCTCCCGGCCACGAGGCCGCCGGCAGGTCCTACCTCCTCCACGGCCTCGTGGGAGGCCTCCCGCGCGCCCTCCCTGGGCGCCATCCGCGGAAGGTCGTGGCTCGTCACCGGGATGCCGTCGCCCACGGGCTGCACGAGGAGCGCGTCGGCGCGCCCGATCTGCTCGCCCTCGCTTGCGAGCGACGCGTGCAGCTCGCGGACACGCCGGCCCGATCGTACGAGCGTGATTCCGACCTCGAGAGGCGCCATCGGGATCGGGCGTAGAAACTCAAACCCGAGGCGTCCGAACGTGAGGCCGGCGGCCTCCATGTGCTTCTCGAAGCACGACGTCAGCAGCGCGGCGGGCGCGCCCCCGTGCAGCGCACGTGGGTCCCACGGTCCGCGCGTGTGCTCGGTCGGGAGGTAGAGATTCCCTTCGATGTTGAAGAGGGAGCTATCGGCTACACCGCTCGGCATCGGTCTCGATCCTTTCCCTGGACCCCTCGGGCATCGCCGAGCGGCACTCGAGGCGTCCCCGGTTCGAACCCGAGACCCGTCAGCCGCGTATTCTGCCTCGGCCGCGCGATCCCGGTCCCCGAGCCTGGTTGGCCCGCGCACCGGGCTCGAGCAGCCCGTTGATGAGGTTCCCGAGCACCTCCCGGACCTCCGCCTTCTCCCGCTCCGGATCCTCCGCGTTGGCGATGCTCATGGCTGCCTCGTCGAGCGCCCCGATCATGACTGTGGCGAGCGGGCGTACGGGCTGCGGCGCGAGCTCCCCCGCATCGATCGCGGCGCTCAGCAGCTGTTCGGTCATCCCCAGCCCGTAGCGGAGCGAGATCTCGCGGAAGCCGGCCCAGCCGAGCACGCTCGGAGCATCGAGCAGCACCAGCTGCCGGACCTCGGGCTCGCTCGCGACGTCCAGCCAGGAGTCGGAGGCGACCCGTAGGGCGCCCGCGGGGGTCTTCGGTTCCGCCGCTGCCACGGACGCGCCCAGTCGTTCGATGACATCCGTCTCGACGGTCTCGAGCACGGCCACGAACAGCTCCGCCTTGTCGGCGTACTGGTGATACATGGCGCCGCGGGTCACCCCGGCGGCCTTGGCGATCTCCGGGGTCGACACGGCGGCATAGCCGCGTTGGCCCCATAGGCGGCGGGCCGCGGCGACCAGCGCCTCCTGGGTGGCGGCTGATCGTTCAGCTTGGGTACGCGACATTACGTGCAGTCTGTTGGTATCTTACATGCAGGCTGCATGTAAACGACTTACGGAGGTGCCCCATGCCCGTCGTCAACCTCGACTCAGGACCAATCCATTATGAGGAGGCCGGACCAGCGAACGGTCGCTCGGTCGTGTTCGTCCACGGCTACACCATGGGCTCGTCTCTCTGGCGGGCGCTGACGGAGCGGCTCGCCGGCCAGGGTCTCCGCTGCATCGCGCCGACCTGGCCATTGGGTGCCCAGCGCGAGCCGATGCATGAGCACGCGGACCTGACGATGGAGGGCATCGCCGCCATGGTCGGGGAGCTGCTCGCCACGCTCGATCTGGAGGACGTCGTCCTCGTAGGCAACGACACGGGCGGCGCCGTCGCCCAGATCGTGGCCACGAGCACGCCGGACCGGCTCGGAGCGCTGGTCCTGACGAGCTGTGACGCCTTCGAGCACTTCCCTCCGCCCATCCTGAAGCCGTTCATCGCAGCTGCGAAGCTCGGGCCGGCCTTCGACGCCGCGGCTCAACCACTCCGCACGAAGCTGGGTCGCAAGCGCGCGTTCGGGGCCCTCGCATGGGCCGACATCGACCAGCTCGTGGTGGAATGGCTGTTCCCCGCGCTAAACGATCGCCGCGTCAGAAACGACCTGCGTCGCTTCACCGCCTCGCTGGCCCAGCAGTCCACCCTCAGGGCCGCGGGACGCTTGCCCGGCTTCGACAAGCCGGCGCTCATCGCCTGGTCGGCCGATGACGCATTCTTCCCACTCGAGGACGGCCAGCGTCTCGCCGACGTGCTGCCCGACGCCCGCTTCGAGGTCATCGATGGCGCCAGGACGTTCTCGATGATCGATCAGCCCGACGCACTCGCCGCATTGATCGGTGGCTTTGCCGGTGCGAGAGGGCGGTCCGGTCATGCGAGCACCCGGGCGAGCGTTCTCAACACCTGATCGGGGCCGTCCTCGCCGGCGGTGCTGGGCACGAGTGCGACGTGGTCGGCGCCTGCGCGGTGGTACTCGGCGATCCTTTTCTCGACCGCTTCCGGGCTGCCGATGGCGCCGATCTGTGCCACGAGCTCACGCGGAACCTCCTCCGCGAGAGCGCTGCGGCGCTCGCCGCCACGCGCACGCTCGACCAGTGACGTGAAACCGAGCTTCGCGAAAAGCTCCCCATACCCGGGGGCGCCGAGGTAGACGGCCAGCTGCTGTGAAAGCTGCGCCAGCGCCTCCGGGCCGGGATCGAGCGCCGTCGGTACCCACACGGCGAGCCGAGGTGGCTCGCGGCCGGCCGCGGTGGACTCCTCGGCGAGCGTCGCGCGGACCGCCGCGACGTGCTCCACATCGACCAGGTTCAGGACCACCTCGTCCGCGAACCGGGCCGCCACCCGGGTCATCGACGGGCCGAATGCCGCGATCGTCAGCGTCGCCTGCGGTTGCGGGCGGCGCAGCCTGAAGCCGTGCGCGTGGACGTGCTCTCCGTCGAAGTCGGCTCGTTCCCCGTCCAGAAGTGCGCGCAGCACCACCGCGCTCTCCCACATGCGCCCGGCGGCGCTGTTCCACGGCCGATCGTGCCACCCGCTCACGATCACCGGGCTCGAGGCACCGAGGGCCACGTCCGTGCGGCGCCCGGTCAATGTCGCCACCGAAGCGACACCGAGCGCGATCGACACCGGTCCGCGGACGGAGATCGGCAGCGGGCCGACCTTCAGCGGGATGCGGTCCGTCTGCAGGCCTATCGCCGTTGCCAGGGCGAACGCGTCGAAGCTGTGCATCTCGCCCACCCACACCGTGTCCAGGCCCGCCCGGTCTGCGGCGATCGCGATCTCCACCGCCTCCTCGTCGGGCCGGTCCAGCCAGAACGGGATTGCTACGCCGACGCCGGAGCCCATGGGTGCCCAATTAGTACCGTGTTCCATCGCCTCGACGACGAGCCCAGATCGATGGGCCCAACCGACCCGGCACCCGAGGAGGTGTGAAGTGGCGGACCCGATCGCACCCGCGCAGAACCTCGTCCTCGCGCACTTCATCGTGTCCGACGATGTGGAGCGCTCGCGCGCTTTCTACACCGACGTGCTCGGAGGCGAAACGATCAAGGCCGGCCCCCCGGCGTATGTCGCCCTCGCCAATGGCTGGATCATCATCAACGACGGCGGCGGGCCGACGGAGGACAAGCCCGAAGTGATCCTCGAGACACCGCAGGATCCGACCCGGGTCACGAGCTTCCTCAACATCCGGGTCGCCGACATCCAGGCCGTATACGAGGAGTGGAGCAAACGCGGCGCAGAATTCATCACGCCGCCGATCCAGCGCTCCACCGAGATCCGCTGCTACCTGCACGATCCCGACGGCCATCTGATCGAGGTCGGCCAGACGGTCCTCGACAGCGGCTGGCGCCCGATGTCGGGCCAGCTGGCGGAGTCGGCCCGCGCGGCAGCGGGTAGCTGAAACCACGTTGAGCTCCTCCCGACCAGATCCCGGCGGGACCTTCGTGATCGTGGGCGGCGGGCTCGCCGGCGGGAACGCCGCCGTCGCGATGCGCGAGGAAGGGTTCGAGGGCCCGGTCGTGCTCGCCGGCCTCGAGCCGGGCGTCCCGTTCGGGCGCCCTCCGCTGTCGAAGACCTACATGCGCTCCGAGGAGGACCTCGACGGCTGGTACGTCAAGCCATCCGCGTGGTATGAGGAGCACCAGGTCGACCATCGCCGCGAGACCGCCGTCACCTCGATCGATGCGACGGCCAGAACGGTCACCTTCGACTCGGGCGAGGAGCTCGCCTACGAGCGGCTGCTGATCGCCACCGGCGGGCGCAACCGCCACTTCGGGATCCCGGGTGCGGACCTCGATGCTGTCCACCAACTGCGCACCGTCGCCGAGTGCGACGCGATCAAGCAGGAGGTCGGTCCTGGCCGCCACGCGGTCGTGGTGGGGATGAGCTTCATCGGCTGCGAGGTCGCCGCTTCGCTCACGCAGCTCGGCGTTCGCGTCACCGCGGTGCTGGGTCAGAAGGTGCCCCTCGAACGCGTGCTCGGCGAGCAGGTCGGCGCCGCGTTCGCCTCGATCCACGAGCAGCACGGCGTCGAGCTCGTCACCGGCGAGAGCGTCGCCTCGCTCCAGGGAGACGGGCGCGTGCAGGCCGCCGTCACGGCGAGCGGCCAGCGGATCGCCTGCGACTTCGTGGTCGCCGGCATCGGCATCGAACCGAACGTGCCGGAGTTCGCCGGTGCCGGCGTGGAGGAGTCCAACGGCGTCCTCGTCGACGAGTGCCTGCGCACGAGCCTCCCCGGCATGTTCGCCGCCGGCGACGTGGCCAACCACCTCCACCCGGTGTTCGGGCGGGTGCGGGTCGAGCACTACAACAACGCCGAGAAGCAGGGCCGGGCAGCCGGCCGCGCGATGCTCGGCTCCGACACGCCATACGACTACATCCACAGCTTCTGGTCCGACCAGTACGAGCACGACCTCGAGTACGTCGGCCACGCAACCCGCTGGGACGACTTCCTGATGCGCGGGTCCGTCGAGGAACGCCGCCTGATCGGCTTCTACCTGCTCGACGGGCAGATGCTCGCGGCCGTGGGACTCAACCGCGGTGGCGATCCGGAGCTCGACGCCGACTGCGAAATGGCCGCCTGCGCGCGCCTGGTCGGACAGCGGGCGCGCCCGTCCCGCGACAGTCTCGCCGACGACAACGTCGACATCTGGTCGCTCGTCGGTTAGGCGTTCGAGAACAGCGGGATGTTGGCGCCGCTGGTGGCCTCGAGCGGTCCTTCGAGCAGCGACACGATCAGCTCGGCAACCGCGTCCGGGGTGAGGCCCGGACGCAGCTCGGGGTTTGCCCGCGCGAGCATCTCGGTGTCCACGGCTCCGGGGCTCAGGCACACCGCGCCGACGCCGAGCTCCCTGCCCTCCACCGCGATCGCCTCGGTCAGTCCCACGACGCCGTACTTGGACACGTTGTAGGCGGCGAGCCCGGGGAACTTCTCTGTTCCGTACACGCCCGAGAGCGAGGCGATGTTGACGATCCGTCCCCCGCCGGCGGCCCTCATCGCACCGAACGCGGCCCGACAGCAGAGGAACGTCCCGGTCAGGTTGACGGCGAGCGTCTGCTCCCACAGCTCCGTGTTCGTGTCAGGGAACGACGCGGGCTCCAGCATGCCGGCCGCGCACACGAGGGCCGCGAGCGGGCCGTGTCGGGCGACGGTCTCGAACAGGCGCTCGACGTCCTGCTCACTCGAGACGTCGGTGGGCACGGCGGTGGCGTCGCCGCCCGCCTCGCGGATTCCCTCGGCTTCCCGCTCGAGTGCCTCCCCGCTACGGGCCGCGAGCACGACATGTGCGCCGGCGGCAGCGATCGCGCGTGCGGACGCGGCTCCTATGCCGCGGCTGGCTCCGGTCACGACCGCGAGCCGGTCGGCGAGCCAGCGGGTGCCCTCAGCCACGGACGGGCAACCTCTCGGCCGCGGTGGCGATGCGCTCGTACAGGCGCTCGTGGGCATCCAGGGTCAGCTCGAGATCCAGCTCGCGCTCGGCGTGATGGCGGCAGGCCTCCCGCGACAGGGAGCCCGACGAACGCACGGCCTCGGCTGCCCCCTCGATGTCGCCGGGCTCGACGAGCACACCCGTGACGCCGTCGCGGACCACCTCCCGGAGCGCGCCCCGCGCGAATGCCACCACCGGCGTCCCACAGGCCTGCGCCTCGGCGGCAACCATGCCGAATGGCTCCTCCCAGTCCACCGGGCACAGCACCACGCTCGCGCTCCCCATCGCCTTCCACAGCTCCTCCCTGGCGACGGCGCCGTGGATCCTCACGCCCGGAGGCTTGCGACGCGGCTCGATCTGCCGGCGCGCGTAGACGGTGTCGTAGGCGTCGCCGAGCACGTCGATCGGCAGCCCTGCAAGGCGGGCGATGTCGATCGCCTCCGCGGCTCCCTTCTCCGGGCTGAGCCTGCCCGCGAACACGGCGCGCGGCGCACCGGTCTCAGCGAAGGGGATCAGCCGCGTGGGGACGTACGGCGGGAGCAGTCCATCGACCGCGACATGAGCGCGCCACAACTGCGCCTGAGATGCGGACACGCACGCGATCGCCGGGGGCGCAGGCTCCTGTCGTGCACCGGCCACCGCCGCGGCCACAGCCGGCGCAGGCGGCAGGTGCAGGGTGTGGAGAACCGGGGCGCCGCGCCCGCCCGCGAGCGCGATCGCCGGAGCGTCGAAGGCGTGGTTGTGGATCAGCTCGTAATCGCCGTCTGCGATCGTGTCGTAGACGGCGGCAAAGGCCGCGTGCGCCGCCCCGGAGACGGAGCCTTCGGACGCGTCGGCCCGGTACAGCGTCGCCTGCAGGGCGCGGTGGTCCACGCCGGCGTCGATCACCTCCACGCCCTCGACGTGGGAACCCGCGGGCGCAAACAGGTGCACCTCGTGACCACGGGGGGTGAGTCCCCGTGCGAGGTCCGCCACAAAGGCCTGCGCGCCCCCGCAGTGGGGCTCGCGGATCGGCGAAACCAGGGGAGCGACGATCGCGACCTTCACGCCGGCATCACCCTGAAGGCCACGTCGCGCGGTGGGTTGATCCCCACGGTCTCGTAGGTGACCCGTGCCAGTCCTTCGTCGCGCACCCGCGCGGCCGCCTGTGGATGAAAGACCTCGACCAGCTCGACGGCCTCCTCGGGGCTCGCGAACTCGAGCCACATCGCACCCGGGAAGCTGAGGTGGCGATAGCCGCGTGCCGCCAGCCAGTCGAGGTTGTTCGGCCACACGATCGCCACCGTGCCGCCCGGCCGGCAGACGCGCTCCATCTCGGCGAGCCCGCGATCGCCCCCGTGGGCGGGGTCGGGTGTGAAGGCCGAGCACGCCACCACGAGCTCGGCGGACTCGTCGGCCACGGGCAGCGAGTCGAAGAAGCCGTCGATGACCCGCACGCGATCCCCGAGCGGGGTGCGCGCCAGCTCCTCGCTCAGCAACTCTCGCAGGGGAGCGGCCGGCTCGATCGCGTAGACGGACCGGCCACGCGCCGCGAGCTGCACGGTCAGCCGCCCGCTGCCGGCCCCCACCTCGACGATCCGCTCGAGCTCTTCGGGGAGCCACGCCACCAGGTCGGGGTGCAGACGCTCGGCGCCGACAAGCCGGGCATAAATCCGCGGCTCGAGCCGGTACAGGAGCTCCCACGCGAGCTCGATGTCCGCGGTCGGGTCATGGCCGCCACGCAGGAACCTGCGTCGCTCCTCCTCGGTGAACACCCCCAGGTCCGCGGGCGCGTAGCGGCTCGACAGTTCCCGGGTGCCGCGCCGCAGCGGCCCGGCCGTCTCAGCCGTCCCCACCGACCTGGGCCCAGTTCTTGTCCGTCTCCCACACCCGTACGTACCGCAGTGATCCCTCCGGCAGCTCGGTGCGAATCCGCTCCCAGCACGCGAGCGCGAGATTCTCGGCGGTGGGGATGCGGCCCTTGAGCCAGGGGACGTCGGTGTTGAGGTTGGCGTGGTCGACGTCGCCGATGATGCGCCGCTCGATGATGTCGGCCAGCAGCTTGAGGTCGAGGACGTAGCCGGTCGCCGGGTCGACCCCGCCGCCGACGACGACCTCGAGCACGTAGTTGTGACCGTGCAGACGGGCGCACTTGCCGAAGATCCGTTGGTTCTCCGCGTCCGACAGCCGCTCGTCGTGGAGCTGGTGTGCGGCGTTGAAGGACGCGCGGCGGCTGACCAGCACCGTCGTCGCGGGTCCGCCGCTTCCGTTGGCGGCGATGCCGGTCTGCTGGCTGAGCTCGCTGTGCGCCATCTCCCGTCCCCGGTCGGTGCGGCCGTCGAGGACCTCCGACGATAACGCCGCCGTTGGAGATCCGCCAGCGCCCGCCCGTGCGGGGCGTCACTCGCACGAAGACGAACGGGCGTCCAGGTGAAGGCTGGCGCGCCGGCCGACGGGTAATCGCGCCTCGTGGGAACCACCCGCGATCGACGCGCGCAGGGCGACCCGTTGCAGGTGCACCCGTGACGGCCGACGGCCTGCCCGACGTCAAATGGATCAGTCCGGATGGTCCGAGCTACGTCCTGCCTCCGATGCCCGACCCGCAGGACGAGCTGCGACAGAAACGGGCCAACACGTTCGTCGTGACCGCGCTGAGTCTCGCCTGCACGGCGTTTGGGGTGTTCGACCTGATTTTGTTCGCGGCGAAGGCGTGACCCTGCATGTCGATCCGGGGACACGGCCGGTCCGGCCGGACCCCGCCGCTCAATCGAGATAGGTCACGAACTTCCCCGGCTCGTCGCGCTCCGGCGTGACGCTCTCCTGACGCAGCGGGCCGAGGTGCAGGAGTCCCAGCACCTGCTCACCGGAGGCCACCTCGACGGCGGCCCGGCCCTCCTCGGTGCGCAGCACCTCGGGCGTGCGCCAGTAGCCGGCGAAGCCGCGGGCGTGGGCAACGAGCAGCACGATGTAGGCGGCGATCGCGGTGGCGTGCAGGTCCTCCTCGTCCTGCAGCGGGTCGCCTCCGAGCGCGGCGCTGACAACCACCAGCGTCGGAGCTCGATCGAGCTTGCCCGCCTGCTCGGGGCCGGCGGCCAGCTTCAGGCGTTCGCGCGCCTGCGCTCCCAGGACCCGGAACCGCCACGGGTTCGTCGCGTGGTGGTTCGGCGCCCACCGCGCGAGCTCGAACAGTTCGTCGAGCACGTCACGGTCCAGCGGCTCCTGGCCGAATGCCTTGTGCGTGCGGCGGGTACGTATCGCCCGTTCGATGTCCGGCGCGCTTCGGGGGATGCTCCCGCAGGCTAGCGCGCAGTAGGCTTCCAAACGCGCGACGCGATCTGGGAGGAGCGCAAGCGAGCAGCGATGAGGCAGGTCTCACCACTAGACGCCGTTTGGCTCGAGCTCGAGTCCCGGGACACGCCCATGCACGTCGGCGGGCTGCTCGAATTCACGCTGCCGAAGGACGCCCCGCCGGACTACCTGAAACAGGTCTTCGAGCAGATGCGCTCGGTGCGCACGATCCCGCCGCCCTGGAACCTGCAGCTGATCGAGGCGCCCGTGATCGGCCCCCGGCTGCCGCTGATGCGCGAGATCCACGACGTCGACCTCGACTACCACGTGCGCCACTCGGCCCTGCCCCACCCGGGCAGCCAGCGCGAGCTGGGAATCCTCGTATCGCGCCTGCACAGCAACCAGCTCGACATGCACCGGCCGCTGTGGGAGGCGCACCTGATCGAGGGCCTCGAGGGCAACCGCTTCGCGATGTACACGAAGACCCACCACTCGCTGATCGACGGCGTCAGCAGCATGCGCCTGGTCATGCGGGCCCTGTCGAGCGACCCCGATCGGCGCGACGTGGCTCCCTTCTGGGGCGTGGGGGAAGGCTCGCGTCGGGCCAAGCCCGCGCAGGAGAACGGCTCCTCGGGTGTGATCGGCGGCTCGCTCGGCGTGCTGCGCGAGAGCGCCGCCTCCGTCGGCGGCCTGTCGCGCGCGGCGTTCGACCTCGCACGGGCGGCGGTCGACACCAGTCCCCTGCAGGCGCCCTACCGCGCTCCCCAGTCTGCCCTCAACGGCCCCATCGAGGGCCAGCGCCGCTTCGCCACCCAGCAGTACGACCTCGCGCGCCTGCGCGCCATGGCCCGCAAGGCCGACTGCACGCTAAACGAGATCGTCCTGTACCTGTGCGGGAGCGCCCTGCGCAGCTACCTGGCCGAGCACGCCCGCGTGCCTCCCCGCTCACTGACCGCGGGCATCCCGGTCAACCTACGTGAGGCCGAGGACCAGTCGATGGGGACCGTGGTGGGGATGATCGTGGCCGAGCTGGGGACGAACATCGCCGACCCGCTCGAGCGCCTGCAGGCGATCAAGCGCTCCAGCACCGAAGCCAAGCGCCACCTGCGCAGCCTCCCGGCCGCGGCCCGGACCTCCTACACGCTGCTGATCAACGGCCCCTACATCGCGGGGTTGATCTTCGGCCTCGGCTCGCACGCGCCGATCCCCTTCAACCTCGGCATCTCCAACGTACCCGGGCCATCCGAGCCGCTGTACTTCAACGGCTCACGCATGGAGTCGCTGTTCCCGCTGTCGCTGCTGCTGCAGGGGAACGCGCTCAACATCACCTGCATCAGCTACGCCGGCACCCTCAACTTCGGCTTCACCGGCGCGCGCGACACGCTCCCCCACCTCCAGCACCTTGCGGTCTTCATGGGCGAAGCCTTCGATCAGCTCGACAAGCTGCTGCTCGGGGGGCGCAAGGCGAAAGCCAAACCCCGGCGCCGCGCGGGCGCGCCGGCCGCGAGCTGAGCGGCGCCCAGGTCCAGCGGCCGCGGGGTATGCCGCCGCCACACCGGCGGTCGGGCTCCCGTCAGGCGGGCGAGCCGAGCCACCCGTGCAGGTGCCCGTAAACCTCGGGATGGTTCAGCAGAGCGAGGTGATGGGTGGGCGCGACGTGCCGTCCGTAGCGGGCGTCGAAGGGGATCCGTCGGGTCCGCCCTCGTCCTGTGGCGCTGGGGACGAGCACGAGGGTGTCGCCGAGCAGGCGCCCGACGGGGTGGTCGGGGTCGCTGGTGACGCTTGCCGAGACGAAGCAATGGGTGGCGCCGTCCAGCAGTGGCACCTCCTTGTGGGCGGCGGCCCGCAGCGCGTCCGGATCGTGTCCCCGCCAGTCCTCGTCCACCAGCGAGCCGTGTCGCAGGTCGCGGATCCCGGCGGAGCGCCGTCGTAGCAGTCCCGCCAGCATCCGCGTCTCGGGCAGGCTGTCGAGCGCCGCCGCCGCACGGTGGGCGCCCTGCTCGAGCGGCGCTCCGAGGTGGGGGGTCCCGAGCGTGATCACGTGTCCCACGCGACCGGTCCACTCGCGTTCCTGCGCGGCAGCCCGCTCCTGAGCAGCTGCGCGACCAGCTACGCGGGCCGCGTGTTCGTCGCGCACTCCTCGAGTGTCGGCGGGGAAAGCGGGGGCGAAGGACCGCTGTACGAGGTCATCGCCGCCCAGTTCGGAGCCGGCGGGCACGGCAACCCGCTCAGGTTCCCGACGGTCGGGCGCTTCAGGATCTCGGTGCCCTGAGCCGCCCGGCGGCCTGCCCGCAGGTAGCGCAAGCTGCCCGCACGGCTGCGGCTTTCTGCCGAGACGGCCGGCATCACCCCGCGCCCGTCGGCCTCCGCCACACGCTGAGCACGAGCGCTCCCTCGCTCACACGTCCTCCCGCAGGTACGCGAGCACCGCCAACACGCGCCGGTGGTCGCTGGCCGCGGGAGGAAGCTCCAGCTTGGACATGATGCTCTGGACGTGCTTCTCGACGGCTCCGACCGTCAGCACGAGCGTCTCCGCTATGCCCGCGTTGGAGCGACCCTCGGCCATCAGCCCGAGCACCTCGCGCTCACGGGGGGTTAGCCTCGCCAGGGGGGCGTCTTCGCGGCGCGCCCGGAACAGCTGCGCGACGACCTCGGGGTCCAGTGCCGTGCCGCCGTCCGCCACGCGACGCACCGCCTCGAGGAAGTCGGCCACGTGCATGATGCGGTCCTTGAGCAGGTAGCCGACACCTTCCGCGCCGTCCGCGAGCAGCTCGGCGGCGTAGGTCTCCTCGACGTACTGCGAGACGACGAGGATCGCGGTCCCGGGCACGCGCCGGCGCAGCTCGAGCGCGGCTCTCAGCCCCTCGTCGCGGAATTCCGGGGGCAGGCGGATGTCGACGACCGCCAGGTCGGGCTCGTTGGCGACGACCTCGCGAATCAGCGCGTCGCCGTCGCGGACGGCCGCAATCACGTCGATCCCGTTGTCCCTGAGCAGGCGGGTGAGGCCGTCGCGCAGCAGCGCGAGGTCCTCGGCGATCACGACCCGCACGGCAGCTCCGCGCGGATCGTGGTGGGGCCGCCCGGAGGACTGGTTACGGCCAGGTGCCCGTCGAGTGCCTCCACCCGGCGCCGCAGTCCTCGCAGGCCACTCCCCTGCGGGTTGGCACCACCGCGGCCGTCGTCTGTCACCTCGAGCTCGAGCTCCCCGCCGACCTGGCGCACGTCGATCGTCACGCGCCGCGGGTCGGCGTGCTTGCCCGCGTTCGCGAGCGCCTCGGAGACGACGAAGTAGGCGGTGCTCTCGACCACCGGGGGCAGTCTTCCGTCCACGGACACGGACACCGTCACCGGTAATGGGGTGGAGCTCACGAGCGCCGCGATCGCCGCCTCCAGGCCGCGGTCGGAGAGCACCGGGGGATGGATCCCGCGGGCCAGGTCACGAAGCTCCCGAAGCGCCTGCTCGGCACCCACGCGAGCCTCGGCCAGCAGCTCACCGGCGCGCTCGGGGTCCTCCGCGAGCGTGTGCTCGGCCATGCCGAGGCTCATCCCCAGCGCCACCAGCCTGGCCTGGGCGCCGTCGTGGAGGTCGCGCTCGATCCGCCGCAGCTCGGTCTCCTGCTCGTCGACGGCTCCGGCGCGGGTGGTCTCGAGCGTGTCGATCCGTTCGGTGAGCTCGTCGTGGCGCGGCGAGGACAGCCACGTGGCTGCCACCCACACGGCGCCGGTCGCGCCCATCACCAACAGCGGCCAAACCGGCCAGAAGTAACCCCCGCCCGCGGCCGCCCACACACCGATCAGATACAGCTCCACCGCCGTGCACACGCCTGCGAAGCCGGCGATGGCACGGCTCCTGAAGATGTCGTTGACCCACTCCGGGTGTTCCCCGAGCAGCACGAACCACCCGTGGATCGCAAGCGCGAGTGCCAGCGGTAGCAGCACCCATATGGGCCAGAAGTAGCCGCGTGAGGTGATTGCCCACACGGCGATCAGCAACGCCAGCACGAGCGAGTCGGCGGCCGCGTGCGCCCGCAGCCCTGTCCGGCGCCGGCGCCTCTGTTCGGGACTACCCATCACCCCTCCGGCTGGAGGTCCTCCGACCCGGCCGGCCGGAGGACCGCCGGCGCCGTCCGGGGACACGGCGCTCGGGGATTCGGCCGCCAGCAGCGAACGGGCCAGCGGCTGGAACGGCCTCGCCACCAGCGCGCCCAGGAGGATGCTCGCGGGCAGCAGCACCAGGCCGACGGGCACGAACACGAGCGCCTGGGCGACCGTGTGCACATGCCATCCACCGACGTGCGCCCCGTCGCCGGTGAGGACCCACACCGGCGCGAAGATCAGCCCGACGGACGCCGCCAGCAGCGCGATCAGCACGGTGGCGAGCGGCACCCCGAGCAGCCAGCGAACCAGCAGGTAGGCCTGGGCACGCCAGAAGGGACCGGAGAGCATCGCCCCCATCCAGCGCCAGAAGCCGGCGGCGCGATGGGGAAATCCGGGGCCCGGCGCGTCCACGTCGAGCAGGCTCCTCGCCACACCCGCCTCGAGCTGGGCGCAGCCACGCGATGCCGCGGCGAGTCCCAGCAGGGCGGGGATCACGAGCGGCGTGATCAGCACGGAGGCACACAGGCTCCACCCGATGACAAGTACCAGGAACCACACGTGTCCGAGCACGAAGGCCGACAGCAGAAAGCCGAGGCGCCGGTAGGTGTTCGGGGCCGAGAGCCGGTGGGCGAGGCCGCTCACCTTCACGTCACCTCTGCCAGCGGCCGCCGCGCGCTCGCCGGCTCGGCGGCAGCGGGCCGCCGGCCATTCGCGTCGAGGCTCACGCGAGGAAGCCACCCGAGCCACCGCGGCAGGTACCAGTTCCACTCGCCCAGCATCTTCATGGTCGCCGGCAGCAGCACGCCGCGGATCACGGTCGCGTCGAGCAGCACGGCGATCGACAGCCCCACGCCGAGCTCCTTGATGTCGAGCGTCGGCAGCGAGGCGAAGATCGCGAACACGGCGACCATCACCGCGGCTGCGGCGGTGACGGTGCCGGCCGTACTCCTGATGCCGCGCGAGACCGCATCGGCCGTCGCGTGACCATCGTCGCGAAGCTCCCTGATGCGGCTGACGATGAATACGTGGTAGTCCATCGAGAGCCCGAACAGGACCGCGAACAGAAACAGCGGCAGCCACGTCACGACCGCCCCGTTTGAGTGGAAGCCGAGCAGCCCCTGCAGATGGCCGTCCTGGAAGATCCACACCAGCACGCCGTAGGCCGCACCCACCGACAGCAGGTTCAGCGCGATCGAGGTGAGGGGGATCACCACCGAGCGGAACGCGATCAGCAGCAGCAGGAACGCGAGCCCGAGCACGAACGCGAACACCAGCGGGAACGTGTGCTTGATGCGGTCGTTGAAGTCCCGCGTCCCCGCCGTTTCACCCGTCACCGCCCAGCTCGCTCCCGGCACGGTGCCGAGGCTCGCCGGCAGGACCGTCGAGCGGAGGCTGTGGAGGGCGTCCATCGAGGCCTGATTCTCGCCGCTGCCGACGAGCGGAACTTCGACGCTCGCGACCGTGCGGTGCGCGTTCCAGGTGACCGCGATCGGTTCGTGGGCCCCGCCGCTCGCCAACGCCAGGCGCCGGAGCTTCGCGATCGCCGCGCGCGCCGCGGGGGAGTCGCCTCCGGGGCTGTGGAACGCGACGACCGCAGGGGTCTCCGCGCCGGGGAAGGCCTTCTGCACCTTCTCGTAGGTGGACACGATCGGGATGCTCCTCGGCAGGTCGCCCACGCCGAGCAGCGTCGTGTGCAGTTTCAGCGCCGGCATCGCCAAAGCGACGAGTGCCAACGCGGAGATCAGCGCCGCGCTCCTCGGGTGGCGCAGCACCGGGCGCAGCACCGCATCCCACACGCGCGAGGTGGACCGGGCGGTGCGCAGTTTTCCCTTCTCGACGCGGTCGCCGAGGCGCCCGAGCAGGGCGGGTAGGACGGTCAAGGAGCCGACCATGGCGGTGAACACCACGAGGATCGCGCCGATCCCGATCGAGTCGAACACCTTCGTGCCCGAGAGCAGCATCCCCGCCATCGCGATCAGCACCGTGATCCCCGACGCCAGCACGGCGCGTCCGGAGGTGGCGGCGGCACGCCCGAGCGCATCGGGGTGTCCCGCGCGGCGCTCCTCCCGCTCACGCTTGAGGTAGAAGAGCGAGTAGTCGACACCGACCGCCATGCCCATCAGCAGCATCACCGAGCTGGTGGCCTGCGAAGCGTGCACGACGTGACTGGCGAGCGCGGCCAACCCGCCGGCCCCGAGGACCGCCGAGAAGGCGAGCAGCACCGGCAGGCCTGCTGCCACGAACGCCCCGAACGCGAGCAGCAGGACCGCGAAGGTGATCGGCAGCGACAGCTTCTCCGCGCGGGACAGCCCGGCGTTGACGCTCTTCGTGACTTCTCGTTCGCCGCTGGCCTCGCCGACCTCCCTGACGGTGAAGGCGGGGGCAGAGCGCTGCAGCGAGGAAACCGCGGCCAGCACCGGCGGTACGCGTTCGGCGGCGCCTTCGGCAGGGCCCTTCATTTCGAACTCGACGAGTGCCGCGCGGCCGTCCTTGGAGAGCTGGCCGTGGTGGCCCGGGGCGAGCGGCGAGCGCAGGCCCTTGACCTGGGGGAGGGTTCTCAGCTGCGCCACCACCGCGCCGACCTCACGCACGAAAGCCGGGTCGGAGGTGCGCAGCGAGTTGCTCTGCACGAGCACCGTCTCGCTCGCGTGTTCGTGGAATCCGGCCCGTTCGAGCATCGCCTGGGCGCGCCCGGCCTGCCCCGTCGACTGTTCCCGGTTGGCGAGCTTGACGGTCCCGGCGGCGTTGCCCACGGCGACCGCCACCACGACCAGGGCCAGCCACCCGAAGGTGGCGGTCTTCCAGTGGGCTGCACTCCAACGTCCTGCGCGGGCGGCGATGTTCATGTCGGCTCCGTTTCGGTTGCCTGCGATCTGTCGCCAGCTTCGTCTCGCGGCGGGGCCGCGCCAATGCGGCAGGCTGGCGAGCGGGCCACCAGCTAGCTGGTGTCTCCCGCTGATCCGATCGGGCCCGGGCGGGGAGACCTGGAGCGCGGCGTCGTGCCGGCAGACGGGCTGCGGCGAGGCTGCGCGGGCGCCGGCGGGGGGATCCTGCCGGGGCGCTGGAGCGACGAGGGGTTCTTCGCTACGAATCCGCCCCGCCGGGGCTAACTGGGGCCGGCGTACGGCGCCGGCGGTCGAGGGCAACCGCCGGCGCCGTTACCGGCCCGGGCGGTCGATGGCGACCGCCGGCGCCGGGATCGGCGCGTCGGGGGGCGGGCGCTTCAGGCCGCCGAGCCGGCGGCTGCCGCGCGGGCGCCGTTCTGCTCCGATCCGGACATGTCGACGATGTCGCCGATCTCCACCCCTCCACCGAGCTGCACGGCGGGGCAGGCGCGCGCGAGCTCGGCGGCCGCAGCGGCGTCCGGGGCGTCGATCAGCGAGTAGCCGCCGACACGGGTGCCGGCCGTGTGGCCGACGGTCGAGGCCTCGTTGACGGGGTTGCCCATCTCCACGACGCTCGAGCCGAGGCTCTGGAACCACTCCATCCAGGCGGCGGAGCGCGCCGCGCGGCCGGCCTCGTCGAGCTGGGCGAGCGACTCGTTCATCGGCTGCGGGTCGACACGGTAGGTGAACAGGAACGTGGGCATCGTGCTTCCTCCTTCGGTTGGTGAGCTGGGGTGTCGATCGCTTAGACACCGACTCGCCGCGAGAGGGGTCACCGGGGAGGACGGACGATTCATCGGAGGGGAGTGACCCCTTTTCGGGCGAGCCGGTGTCAGAAGCTGTGATGGCCGGAGCCCCCAAGGAATGCGAGGATGAGTGTGTGAGCGAGCAGCTGCTGTCGCGTGCGACCTCGGGCGACGAGCAGGCCTTCCGCGAGCTCACCGACCCGCTGCGCGGGGAGCTGCAACTGCACTGCTACCGGATGCTCGGGTCGATGCAGGACGCTGAGGACATGGTCCAGGAGACGATGCTCGGGGCCTGGCGGGGCCTCGGGAGCTTCGAACGGAGGGCGTCGGTGCGCTCGTGGCTGTACCGGATCGCCACCAACCGCTGCCTGAACGCCCTGCGCGACGCCAGCCGTCGGCCCCCGCCTGCCATACAGACCCCCTTCACTCCTCCGCCCGCGACCCGCACAGCCGAGCCGACGTGGCTGGAGCCCTACCCCGACGTGCTGCTCGAAGGGTTAGTGGATACCGCGCCGGGCCCCGATGCTCGCTATGAGACCCGTGAGACGGTGGAGCTGGCGTTCATCGCGGCGTTGCAGGCGCTGCCACCGCGCCAGCGGGCGGCGCTCGTGCTGCGGGACGTGCTCGGGTATCGCGCCGCCGAGGTCGCGGACCTGTTGGAGAGCAGCGAGGACTCCGTCAAGGGGGCGCTCAAGCGTGCCCGCGCGACGATGGGGCAGCGGCTGCCGGCGCAGCGCGAGCATGCGCCGCTGCCGGAGTCGGCGGCGGAGCGCGAGCTGGTGGCGGCGTTCGCCGACGCTTGGGAGGCCAACGACGTGCAGCGGATCATCGCGCTGCTGACAGAGGACGCGTGGCTGACGATGCCGCCGTCCCCGCTCGAATACCAGGGCCACGAGCTGATAGCGGCGTTCCTCGAGCTGATCTTCCGCACGCGCGAGGGACGGGCGCTGCGTCTCGTGCCGACGCGCGCCAACACGCAGCCGGCGTTCGTCAACTACCTCGCGGACGCCCATGGCGGGATCGCGCACGCGAGCGTGTTGACGGTGCTCACGCTCGAGGGCGATCGCATCTCGGCGATGACGGGCTTCCTGGACACGAGCGTGCTCGCCCGCTTCGGGCTGCCGCGGACGCTGCCCGCGGACTAGCTCTCCGAGATCCGCCGCAGCAGCTCGACGGACTTTCGCCTGAGCTCCCGAGCCCGCCCCGTCAGCTGCCCTTGTAGGGGTAGAAGCGGGTGTGGTCGCCGGCGTCCCACTGCTCGCGGAAGCCGTCGGCCGAGATGTCCCAGTCGGGGCGGATCTTCCTCGTGATCTCGCGCAGGTCGCGGCGCAGCTCCTCCACGGAGGGACGCCCCCAGAACCAGTAGCCGTTGTAGACGCTGTAGATCTCGAGGCCCGGCTTCAGCACCAGCGTGTGGGGGATCATCGGGTCATGGGTGGGGTCCGTGTACTCCTGGATGTCGAGGTCCTTCTGCACCTTGCGCCCGGCGTCGGAGAGGAACGTCCAGTGGGCCCCGACGGCCGCCCGGAACTCGTTCAGCTCGAGGATGTTGTCGGTCGCGATCGTGACGATCTGCGTGTAGGCGACGTCGATCTTGGGCTGGAACCCGGCCAGTTCGAGGTGCTGCTGGTGGTCCTTCGGGCAGAAGTGTCCGCGCGACAGCACCACGATCATCGGGTCCCGCCCCTGCAGCTCGCTGAGGCTGCGGCGGGTCTTGGCGTGGTCGGTCAGCTCGTAGTCCGGGAAGGTCCCACCAGGCGCGATGTCGCTGCGCACGGTCGTGCTCCTCTCTTGTCGGGCGGGCGTTGTCGCGGGCGCGCGTGGTCGCGGGCGCGCGTGTGATCATTCCAGAGCCGTGGCGGCGCACCGGGCTGCCACCGCCGTTCACATGAGCGCCGCCCACGTCGATCACGCCCACCACGAAGCCCCGGCCTCGCACTGGCACGAGCGGCTTCGGCGGCTGGCGATCATCGTCCTCGTGGTGGTCCTGATCGCGGCTGCCGCGAGCCTCTTCGGCTGGGACCTGGGCAAGTGGTTCGAAGACCTCTGGAACACGATCACGAAGATCTCGATCGGCTACCTGCTCGCCGGGATCGCCCTGATCACGCTGCAGACGACCACCACGGCCTACGCGTGGTACTCGATCCTGCGCTTCGCCTACGGTCGCGTCGCCGTGCGCTGGAGTCAGGTGTACGCCTGCTACGCGACGGCCGTCGCGCTGAACTTCGTGCTCCCGGCCAACATCGGCACATTCGTGATGCTGCTGATGTTCCTCGCCACGATCGCCGGCGCCACGTTCGCCGGGGTGATCGCCGGCTACGTGGTCCAGAAAGTCTTCTACACCGCGATCGGGGTGGCGACCTGGCTGTACCTGTTCATCGACCTCGGCGGCTCCTTCAGCCAGCAGTTCGGCTTCATCGAAGAACACCCCATCTCGGTCGTGATCATCGTGGTGGGGAGTGTGCTCCTGATCGCGCTCCTCGTGCGGATCCTGAGAGCGCGCATCGAGAAGTGGTGGGAGCAGGCCAAGGAGGGGGGCGGGATCATCGCCCAGCCACGCCAATACGCCGTCCGTGTGCTGGCGCCCGAGATGCTCAGCTGGATCGCGATGCTCGGCACGATCGCCGTGTTCCTCGCCGCCTACGACATCCCCGTCAGCTTCCACACCCTGATGCGCGTCGTGGCCGGCAACTCGATCGCCAACATGACGTCGGTGACGCCCGGCGGAGCCGGCGTCGTGCAGGGCTTCAACACGCTGTCGCTGAAAGGCATCACGAGCGCCACCAACGCGACCGCCTACTCGGTCGCGCAGCAGCTCGTGGAGACGGCCTGGAGCATCTTGCTCGCGCTGGTCCTGCTGATCCGCGCCTTCGGTTGGTCGGGCGGGCGCGCACTCGTCGAACAGTCCTACACCGAAGCGAAGGAAAAGCGCGACGAACACACGGCCGAACGCCACGCCAAGAAGGCCTAGCGACGCTCCCGGGCGGGCCGGGGGCCGCGCGCGGCCGCGCCTCCGCGCTTAGGCGGCAACGAGTGCACGAACTTCAGGCCACGGCGGACCCACGACTGCAACTGGCGCTTGGTGCGCACGCCCTCGTGCTCGACGAAGATCCAGCCGGTCATCGGGCGGCCCCGCATCTCGATCAGCCGCGCGTGGGGACGTGACAGCGCTTCGTCGCTGCCGCCGGCTCCGACCCTCACCATCATGCCGCCGTGGCGTGAGGCCGACATCGCCAGGTGGCCGTTGACGAGGAACGCGAGCCCGCCGAACATCCTCTTCTCCGTCACGTTGTCCACCTCGGCGAGCTGCTCGCGCAGCCGCTCGGCTAGCTCCGGGTCGTAGGCCACGCGGGCAAAATATCGCCGCCGGCCGGGGGCGTGGCTGCCTCGCGGAAGGTGACCAGGCGTCCGCGTCGCTCGTCGTAGAGCCGTAGTTTCGTCGCCCGCAGGCCGTCGAGCAGCGTCAGCGTGGGAACCTCGTGGAGCGCGGGCGTCCGATCGTGGGCGCGTCGGAGGTTGTAGTTCGGGATCAGCGAGTTGAGGTGGTGGACGTGGTGGTAGCCGATGCTCCCGGTGCAGAAGCGCAGCACCTCGGGGAGCTTCAGAAACGAGCTGCCCCGCAGGGCGGCGTCGGTGAAGGTCCAGTTGTCGCCCTCGTCCCAGTAGGCATCCTCGAATTGGTGCTGGACATAGAAGAGCCAGATCCCGGCCGATCCGGCCAGCAGCGCGGGCAGGAACACCACGACCAGGTAGTCGCGCCAGCCGAGTGCCCACACCAGCAGCCCGATCATCACGGCAACAGCCACGTCGGTCAGGAGCACGCTGCGCCGCATCCGCGGCCGCGCGTTCTTGGCGACGATGCGAGGGCCGATCATCAGAGCGACGAGGGGACCCACCCCGAACATGACCAGCGGGTTGCGCTCCAGCCGGTAGGCGAGCTTCCCCCGTGGCGAGAGCGTCTCGTACTCCGACACGGTCAGCATGCGGACGTCCCCGGTTCCGCGGCGGTCGAGATCGCCCGAGGAGGCGTGATGGACCGCGTGGTCGTGGCGCCAGCGCGTGAACGGCGAGTACAGGAGCAGCCCGATCGAGCGGCCCAGCCATACGTTCACGCGGCGGGAGGCGAAGAACGACCCGTGTGAGCAGTCGTGGAAGACGATGAACGAGCGCACCAGGAAGGCGGCCGCCGGGATCACGAGCAGCACCGCGAGGGGGGAGTCCCCGAGCAGCAGGTAGAGGGCGCACGACAGGGCCAGGAAGGGGACCACCGAGGTGGCCAGGCACACGAGCGCCCGTCGCGTGTCCGGCACCGCATAGGGCGCGAGCTGTTCCCGCCACGACCTTACGTCGGCCGAGCAGCCACCGGCAGCCGACGCCTCCGAGAGGCGGTCCGTTCGTTCCAAGTGTGGTGACGCCCCCGCCAAGTCGGTCGCCGCAACAGTACAGACGGGCCAGGCGGAGACGCGCCGGTCGACCGGTGTCAGGCGGCCGCCAGCGCCAGGGCCCGGCGCTTGGCCGCGGTGACCGCTTCGGTCAGCGTTTGCAGGTCGTAGAGCCCGTAGTGGCGTCGCCCGTTGATGAAGAAGGTGGGCGTTCCGGTGACGCCGCTCTCGTCAGCGCTGGCCACGTCGGCGAGGATGCGGTCGGCGTTGTCGCCGTTCCGCAGCTGCCCCGTGAAACGGTCCACGTCGAGGCCGAGTTCCTCGGCGTAGCGCATCAGATCGGCCCAGCGCAGCTCTTTCTGGTGGGCGAGCAGCGTGTCGTACATGTCCCAGAAGCTCCCCTGGGCGGCCGCCGCCTCCGACGCTTCGGCGGCCATCTGCGCGAACGGGTGCACGTCGTTGAGCGGCAGGTGGCGCCACACGTAGCGCACCTCGGTCCCCTGCGCCTCGAGCAGCTCACGGATCGTCTGCTCGGCCTGGCCGCAGTAGGGGCACTCGAAGTCGCCGTACTCGAGCAGCGTCACGGCCGCGTCCTCGGGGCCGCGGACGTGGTCGCGCTCGGGATCGACATCCTCGGTGAGGTCGGCGATGTCCTCGGCGGTCCCCCGGATCTGACGGGCGCGCACCTCGGTGGGGAGGTGTTTGACGATCTGCAGGGCACTCCACGTCAGTGCCGGCGCGAGCACCACCGTGCACAGCACCGCGAGCTTCGCCTCCTCGAGCGTGACGCCGTTGAACGCGAGGCTCGAGATCAGCAGCGAGACGGTGAAGCCGATCCCCGCGCACGTACCGGCTGCGAACAGGATCGGTCCGCTGATCAGGGGCCGGGGTCCGTGCAGGGCGGGCCGCGTGGCGAGCCACGTGCCCAGCGTGATCCCGACCGGCTTGCCGATTGCGTAGCCGAGGAGGATCCCGAAGAACACCGGCGATTTGACGGCCCCTTCGACCAGTCCGCCGGTGATGTGCACGCCCGCGTTGGCGAGGGCGAACAGGGGCAGCACCACGTAGCTGACCCACGGGTGCAGCTGGTACTGCATGCGCTCGTTGGCGGAGATCGCCGCCGTCACCCCCCGCTGCACGGATCTGGCGAGCTCCGGCGTGGGCTGCTCGCGGAACGACCGCGCAAGCGCGCTCGCGCGCTCCAGGTCGGCGCGTTCGGGCGGGTACGCGCTCGTCACCAGCCCCACCGCGAGTCCGCTCACGAGCGGGTCGATGCCCGATTTCAGCATCGCCACCCACAGCGCCACGGCGACCGCGATCGACGCGGGCGTACGGCCCACGGGGAGGTAGCGCAGCCCCAGCAGCACGCCGAACAGCGCGATCGCAACCAGCAGGGCGGTGGTCGAGATGTGGGAGGTGTAGACGACCGCGATCACCCCCAGCGCGGCGAGGTCGTCGAACACCGCCAGCGTAAGCAGGAAGACCCTCATCCGCGTCGCGGCGCGTGGCGTCAGCAGCGCCAGGATCCCCAGCGCGAAGGCCGTGTCGGTCGACATCGCCGCGCCCCAACCGTGGCCCCCGGAGCCGCCCGCGTTGAAGGCCAGGTAGATCCCGATCGGGACGAGCACGCCCCCGATCGCGGCCGCCGCCGGCAGCACGATCCGCCGGCGCTCGCGCAGCTCCCCGAGGTCGAGCTCGCGCTTGGCCTCGAGGCCGACCACGAGGAAGAACAGCGTCATCAGCCCCTGGTTGATCCAGTGGCGCAGGTCGAGGCTCACGCCCGAGCCGCCGATCCGGACCGACATCACCGTGGTCCAGGTGGACTCGTAGGAGCCGGTGGCGATGTTCGCCCACAGCAGTGCCGCCACCGTCGCCGCGAGCATCAGCGCCGCCCCGCCGGTTTCGGTGTTGAGGAAATCCCTTACGGGGGCCGCCAGGTTCCGTCCCCAGGCGGTCTTCTGGGAGAACGGGAGGGCGCGGCCGTGGGAGCTCAACGTGTTGGGCCCCTGCTCGGTTGCCGGCTGGCTCGCGTCATGCGACACGTTTTTAGCGGTCCGGCGCACCCGGGATCGTCCTGGGCGGGCGCCGACGTCCGGCGGCGACGTCCGGCGAGGCGCTGGGCGGGCGACGCGCGGCGACGCACGCGGTGCGCGCCGCTACACGTTGCTGCGGATCCGCCCGCCGTCCACCTGGTAGGCGACGCCGGTGATGTAGGAGGCCCGCTCGGAGGCGAGGAAGGCGACGAGCGACGCCAGCTCACGCGGGTGCCCCAGGCGCCCCATCGGCACCATCTGGGCGAGCGGCGCCAGCTCGGCCTCGAGGGCCGGGTCGAGCTCCTCCGGTTCGTCCTTCAGCGCAGGGTTGATGCGGGACGTGAGGAACATGCCGGGGAGCACGAGGTTGATCGTGATGCCGTCCTTGGCGAGGTCGGGCACCAGCGCCTTCACGAGGCCCGCGATGCCCGGGCGGATCCCGTTGGAGAGGTCGAGGAAGGGGACGGCTTCCTTCACCGAGCTCGACTGGATCGCGACGATCCGCCCCCACTTCCGCTCCCGCATGTAGGGGAGGGACGCCCGCACGAAGCGCACGAAGCTCAGCGTCACGACTTCGAAGCCCTGACGCCAGGCGTCGTCGTCGAGGTCGTCGAACAGGCCAGGCGCCGGACCACCCGAGTTGGCGACGAGCACGTCCGGGCCGCCGAACCTCTCCACGGTTCTGGCGAGGACCTCCTCGACTCCCTGGGCGCTCGACAGGTCGGCCGCCACCGCCAGCACCTCCCCGCCGGTCCGCTCGCGGATCTCGCCGGCGGCCACCTCGAGTGTCTCCCGACCGCGGGCACACATCACGACCCGCGCCCCGTCTTCGGCGAGCGCCAGCGCGCACGCCCTCCCGAGCCCTCTGCTCGATCCGCCCACGAGGGCGACCTTGTCGCGTAAGCCGAGATCCATGCCGTCTCCTTGCCGGTGGGGGCGCCCACTGTAAGACCTCTTTCGCCCGCGTGACGGCGGCGCGGGTCGGGTAGCTGCAAGACGCGCCCGCGAGGACAAACGCCCCTGAAAGCCCCACCGCGGGGCCCTCCGTTCCGCATCGGGGCTGTTGTTACGGTCCGAGAAGGTAGACGAGGAAATAGTTTGCGTAGAAACGAACCTGTGGTATATTGGTTTCTGCAGAAACTATTCATCACTCAACTACCGGCGGTGGGGCACCGCTCCAAAGGGCGCCCACCGGTCCGAAAGGAGCAGCAATGAGCACCACCCTCCAGCAGGTCCCCACCGGCACCTACGCGATCGACCCGATCCACAGCACCTTCGGGTTTGCCGTAAAGCACAACGGCATCTCCCTGTTCCGCGGCCAGTTCGAGAAGGTCGACGCGTCGCTCGAGGACGGGGTGCTGACGGGCACCGCCTACGTCGACTCGATCAACACCCCGATCCCCGACCTCAAGGGCCACCTGCTCGCGCCCGACTTCTTCGACGCAGAGCAGACCCCCACGGTCGAGTTCCGCTCCAACGAGATCCGCATCGGCGACGACGGCAACGTCGAGGTCGATGGCGAGCTGACGATCCGCGGGGTCACCCACACCGTCACCGCCAGGGGCAACTACGCCTCCGGTCTCGGGATCAGCGGCGCCGAGGTGGCCGGCTTCGACATCGAGACGAGGATCGACCGGCGCGACTACGGCCTCAACTGGCAGGCCCCGCTCCCGAGCGGCGGCGACGCCCTCGCCTGGGACGTTCGCATCGAGGCGCACCTCGAGCTCGTGAGGCAGTAGCGATGAGGATTCTCGGGATTTCGGGGAGTCTGCGGCGCGACTCCCACAACACCCGGCTCCTGCGGGCGGCGGCCACGGCGCTGTCGCCCGAGGTGGAGCTCGTGGTCTACGACGGGCTGCGGGAGCTGCCGCCGTACGACGCGGACCTCGACACCGAGCCCGCCCACCGGGCGGTCGCGCGGCTGCGCCGCGAGATCGCCGACTCCGACGGCGTCCTGATCGCCACACCGGAGTTCAACGGCTCGATCCCGGGGGTCCTCAAGAACGCGTTGGACTGGGCCTCGCGGCCGTTCCCAGGAAGCTCGCTGAGCGGCAAGCCGGTGGCGGTGCTCGGGGCTTCGACCGGGTTGTTCGGAGCGGCCTGGGCACAGGCCGACGTCCGCAAGGTCCTCGGCGTGATCGGCGCCGACGTGATCGACGGCGAACTGCCGGTCGGGCAGGCCGACAGCGCCTTCGGCGAGGACGGCGAGCTGCTCGATCCCGACCAGCGCACGGTCCTCGGCGACCTCGTCACCGTCCTGGCCGAGCGCGCCGGGGCGGCCGGGGAGCCGGTCGCAGCCGCCTAGCTCCGCCGCGCACCCCGGCCGGGCATCCGGAACTACTACTCTGACTGCTGCCTTGGATACGCCGTCCGCGAGAGTCCTCTCGAGCACCCAGCTGCAGATGCTGGCGCTGCACGGCGAGCGCCGCACGGCCGAGGTCGGGGAGACGCTCTACAAGATCGGCGACGAGACCTACCCGTTCATCGCGATCGAGGAGGGAGAGGTCGAACTAAGAGACGGCCTGGGGCGCGAAGTCGTTCGCCACGGGGCCCATGGGTTCCTCGGCGAGGTCAACCTGCTCTCAGGCCAGACCGTGTTCCTCACCGCTGTGGTTACCAAGCCGCTGCGCTACATCCGGGTCGAGCGCGAAGAGCTCCGGCGCCTGCTCTACGAGGACGGCGCCTTCTCCGACCTCGTGCTGAGCGCGTTCGTTGAGCGCCGCGAGGCGCTGCAGACCCTCGACGGCATCGGCCTCGAGATCGTCGGCCTGCGCGAGTGGCCCGACACGCGTCGGCTGCTCGACTTCGTCGGCCGCCAGCGTCTGGTGTACACGCTCACCGAAGTACCGGGTGAGGACGCGCAGACCGCGGCCACCGGCGATGGAGCCGCGACCAACGGGCACGCGCCGGGCACGCCGATCGTGAAGCTCCCCGGCGGCGATGTGCTCGAGAACCCGAGCAACGGGACGCTGCTGCGGGCGCTAGGCATTGGCCTCGAACTGGCCCCACGCGAGGAAGTGGACCTGCTGATCATCGGCGGTGGGCCCGCGGGGCTCGGCGCCGCGGTCTACGGCGCCTCCGAGGGTCTCGACACGCTGTTGATCGAGGGCACCGTACTCGGCGGCCAGGCGGGGACCTCGCGGCGGATCGAGAACTACCTCGGCTTCCCGGCAGGGATCAGCGGCAGCGAACTCACCAGCCGAGCGGTCAACCAGGCACGGAAGTTCGGTGCGCGGCTGGCCACGCCCTACCGAGCCCGCAACCTGCAGGTGGGAGAGGATCGCCACATCGTCACGCTCGAGGAAGGCAACGAGGTCCACGCACGCGCGGTGCTGATCTCGAGCGGCGCGGAATACCGGCGCCTGCCGGTGGACGGCCTGGGCCAGTACGAGGGCGTGACGGCCTTCTACGCAGCGGGACCCCACGAGGGACAGCTCTGCGCCGGCCAGCGCGTGGCGGTGGTCGGGGGCGGCAACTCGGCGGGCCAGGCGGCCGTGTGGCTGGCCCGCGGCGGCGGGCTCGTGACGCTCCTGCACCGCCGCGCGGACCTGCGCGAGACGATGTCCCACTACCTGATCGGGGAGCTCGACCGCTACGGCGTGGCCGTTCGCGACCGCTCGGAAATCTGCCACCTGGAGGGACACGACGGACGGCTCGAGGAGGTCAAGCTCACCGACGGCGCCACGCTCCCCGTCTCCTACGTGTTCTTCTTCCTCGGTGCCTCTCCCTGCACCGACTGGCTGGGCGACACACTCGCGCGCTGCCCCAACGGCTTCATCCGCACCGGAGCCGAGGCCGGCGTGCCCGGCCTGTTCGAAACGAGCGTGCCGGGCATCTACGCCGCCGGTGACATCCGCGCCGGTTCGCTGAAGCGCTGCGCCACGGCCGTGGGCGAGGGCGCCGCGGTGGTCCGCTACGTGCACGACCACCTCGCCTCCACGGCCATCCCGACCGCCTGACTGGTTCTACCGCCCGGTCAGGGAGCCGTCGAAGCCGACTCAGGGGCTGCGGCGCCGCCCGGGTTGGGCCCCGGTTCGGGTGCGGGCGCCGGCTTTGTGGTCGGGTGCGGTGCACTCGCGCCGGGGGTGCTCGCGCCGGGTGTGCTCGTGCGAGGTCTGCTCGTGCGGGTCGTCGGGCGAGTGGCGCGCTGTTTCGCTCGGGACTGCGCCCGGCGCTTGCTGTTGAGGCCGATTTCGTTGCGCACCGCTTCGCGCTGGCTGTCGATCTGGAGACGCTCGCGCAGCACCGCACCTGCCGCCGCGGAGGCGTTGTCGAGTCGCAGCGCGCGCCCCAGGTCGTACAGGGCTTCCGCGTACGCCACGCACCCGGGGGTCGTCGGCTCGCTGCAGTTCGACGCCGACTCCCCGCTGGCGTTCAGCGACGCCCTCAGCTCGGGGATCGCAGCCGCGTAGCGGCCTTCCTGGAGCAGCTGGTGGCCGGCGAGTTGCAGCCGCGCGGCCGGGCTGGGCGGAGGCGCGGGTTCGGTCGAGGCGGCGTGGGTCGCCTTCGCGTGATGGCGCTTGTGGGTCGCCGCTGCGGAAGCGCCCCGCCCCGACTGCGCGGTCCGACCCGCGGGTGCCGATCCTGAGCTTTGGACCGTGAGGCTCGCATGCCGGCGCGATGGGCTCGACGGCCCGGGGCCGTTCACCAGCGCCACCACGAGCACGACCAGCACGAGAATCGCCGCCGCTGTCACCGCCGCCGGCAGCAGCCCCGGCCGGGCATGCTCGAGGGTGGGCGGTCCGGCGATGGGGGTCTCGAACTCCTCAACCGGGTCCGGAGCGAGGAAGCCCGCCTCGCGGGCGCGATCTTGGGAGGCGGCCTCGTGGCCGCCCGTGCCGTCGAGGCGAAGGCCGACGGACGTCGCGCGCCCGCCGTCCTTCAGACGCTGGACGTGGGCGATCGGAAGACCGGCGATCTCCAGCTCGTAGGCGAGCACGGCCGGGTTCTCGATCCCCTGCCGGCGCAGCTCCTCGAAGCTCACGTCGGCTCCCCGGGCTGCGAGCAGGATCTCGACCAGGCGAGCCTGCTCCTCGTCGAGGGGCCGGACGAGCGAGAGGCTCTCGCTGAAGCCGCGATCGGTTGCCGCCATGCCCTCTTCTTAATACCCCTCGGCACGCATCTACGCAAACTGCGGACTCACGGCGTTCACACGCGGACCGCACGTCAAGTGGGGTCGGGCCGAAAACGGCTCCGGAAGCGCCCGTCCCCGGGACGGGTCCGCCGGGCTGCGGCGGCGGGTCAGGCGGCCTGCGGCGGCGGGTCAGGCGGGCGCGGCGGCGGGTCCGGCGGGCTGCGGCGGCGGGTCAGGCGGCCTGCAGCAGGACCGGCTTGCCGGCCGGAACGACCAGCACCGATCCCCGGGAGGCATCGAGCATGCCGCGGGCGGCCCCGCTTAGCACGAGTCGTCCCACGGGTGCCCCCCGGGGGGAGCCGACCACGATCAGGTCGGCAACAGGGGGAACCGCTTCCACGACTTCGGCGCCGAAGACCTGGGAGAGCCCCGACGCAGTCTGCTGGGCGGCGTCGTCCTCGTCCACGGGGAGCACCGCGATGCTGCGGATTTGCGTGGGCGGATCGACCCGCAGGCCGGCGGCCGCGATCGCGACGGCCACCTCTCCGATCTCCAGCAGCTGCTGAGCCGAGTTCGGCGGCTCGGCGTGGCCGGGCGGGGTGCGGTAGTCGGATCCGAACGCGATCAGCGACGCCCCTTCGGACTCGGCGAGCTCCTGCAGCCCGGCGCCGGTGGAGGCGCTGAACACGACGTGTTGCGGGATGTCCGGATCGCCGAGCAGGGAGGCCCCGTCGGCGAGTTTGTGCTCGGCGTCGTGCTGGGCGAGGGCCTCGCGCTCGGTGTCGATCTCCGGCGCGTGGCGGACGTATGCCAGTGCAAGGCTTCCCACGTCCGGCGCCAGCAGCCTGCCCAGCGTGAGGGCATCGTCGTCGTTGGCGGTCCCGTCGTAGGAGATGATCACCGAGGCGCCCATATCGGTGGCACAGCCTCGACCAAACCGTCGCCGCCCGCATTGGCCTGGTGGCCAGTAATCCGCCGCCTCGCTTGTCCACACGTCGCGCCCGGGGAGCCGTCCTGCCAGCGGGCGCGCCGGTCGCGGAGGCCGTCGGCGCTCGCTCGGGACGCGCGTCCTGCCCGCCCGGCGCAAGCCGTGAAGCCGTAGGATCAACCTGCCTCGCGCGAGAACCTGAAACCAGGAGGGATGGAGCACATGAGCAACCGCACGTTCGTCATCGGTGTGGGCATGACGAAGTTCGACAAGCCCGGCACCAAGGAGGGCGACTATCCCGACTGGGCCCAGGAGGCGGCGTCGAAGGCGCTGGCCGACGCGGACGTCTCCTACGAGGACATCCAGCAGGTGTTCGCGGCCTACTGCTACGGAGACTCGACCGCAGGGCAGCGTGCCGTGTACGGGCTCGGGATGACCGGCGTGCCGGTGGTGAACGTCAACAACAACTGCTCCACCGGCTCGAGCGCGCTGTACCTGGCCCGCCAGTTCGTGCGGGGCGGCCTGGCCGACTGCGTGCTCGCGGTGGGCTTCGAGAAGATGGAGATGGGCTCGCTGGGGGCGAAGTTCACCGACCGCACGAACCCGATCGACAGGCATTACATGGCGATGACCGAGCTTCGCGCGTGGGAGGACGCGCCCCCGGCGCCGCAGCTGTTCGGAGCCGCCGGGCGCGAGCACATGGAGCGCTTCGGCTCCGAACCCGACCACTTCGCGTGGATCGGGTGGAAGAACCACAAGCACTCCGTCAACAATCCCTACGCCCAGTTCCAGGACGAGTACACGCTCGAGGAGATCCGCGAAGCCCGGGAGATCTACGCGCCGCTCACCAAGCTGCAGTGCTCGCCGACCTCCGACGGGAGCGCCGCCGCGGTCGTCGCCTCCGAGCGGTTCGTCGAACAGCACGGCCTGTCCTCGCGCGCGATCGAGATCCTCGGGCAGGCGCTCGTGACCGACCTGTCGAGCACGTTCGACAGCCACTCCGCGATCGCCGTGGTGGGAGCCGACATGTCCCGCGTGGCCGCCGAGCGGGCGTTCGCCGAAGCCGGCCGCGAGGTGGGGGAGGTGGACGTGGTGGAGCTGCACGACTGCTTCTCGGCCAACGAGCTGATCACCTACGAGGCCCTCGGACTGGCGGCGGAGGGCGAGGGCCACAAGCTGGTCGAGGCCCAGGCCACCACCTACGGCGGCGACGCCCCCGTCGTGAACCCCAGCGGCGGGCTTATCTCCAAGGGCCACCCGCTGGGCGCCACCGGCCTGGCCCAGTGCTCGGAGCTCACGTGGCAGCTTCGCGGCGACGCGGACGCCCGCCAGGTGCCCGGCGCGGAGCTCGCGCTTCAGCACAACATCGGGCTGGGGGGCGCTGCCGTGGTGACGGTCTACGCGCCGGCCGAGTAGAGGCCTCAGGCGTTCGACCGGGCGCGGCGCTCGGCGTTCGACCGGCGCGTCGCTCGGCGTTCGCCCGCGCGCGTCGCTCGGCGTTCGACCCGGCGCCGTGCTCAGCCCTCGAGCTGCCGGAGCATTAACAGCGCTGTCTGCGCGTTGGCCGGGTAGAAGGCCTCGATCGACAGCTCGGAGAGCGTCACGTCGACGGCGGTGCCGAAGGTGGAGATCGTGGACATGAACGACAGCACCTCCCCGTCGAGCCTCAGCCTCAGCGGCACGGCGATCTCACCCGCGGGGCGCTCCGGCGTGGGCGCGTCGAGCGCCACGCCCGGGTAGCGGCTGACCTCGTCGTACAGCTCTTCCAGCTCGCGATCGCGGGTCACCGCCGCCTCGCGTCGCAGGCGGGCGAGCAGGTGCGAGCTCCACTCGGCGAGGTTCTCGGTGCGCGGGGCCAGGCCCTCGGGATGGAGCGCCACCCGCACAACGTTGGCGGGCGGGTCGAGCAGGTGCGCGGCGCAGCCCTCGGTCAGCGCGAGCAGGGCGTCGTTGGCGCTCAGCAGGTTGTGGCGACGGTCGATCACCAGCGCCGGGTAGGGCTCGTGTGCGCGCAGGAACCGCTCGAGCGCATCCCGCACGGGCTCCATCTCGGGCGAGTCGTAGCGGCGTTCGCCGTAGATCGGCGCATAGCCGGCGGCGAGCAGCAGCGCGTTGCGCTCACGCAGGGGGATCTGCAGGCACTCCGCGAGGCGCACCACGACCTCGCGGCTGGGGCGCGAGCGCCCGGTCTCGACGAAGCTGAGGTGGCGCGCGGACAGGTTCGCGTCGAGCGACAGCTCGAGCTGGCTGACGCTGCGGCGGTGGCGCCACTCGCGCAGCAGGCCACCGAAGCCCGTGCTCGTGTCGGTTGCGGCCATGGGGCGAGAGTAGCCGCCGTGGCGCCGCGCGCCATTACCCGCGGGGTAATCAAAAGCGGCTCCGAGGCCGGCTCCTTACCCGGCGGGTAATCGACAGCGCCACCTCGCGGCGGGACGCTGCGTGACACCAACCGACCCGACCAAAGGAGTCACCATGGCCACCACCGAGCAAGCGGTCTCATCCGACATCGAGCAGCTCGTCGAGCGCTACCTCGACGTCTTCAACGAGACCGAGCCGGCGCGCCGGCGCGAGCTCATCCGCGAGCTCTTCCGCCCCGACAGCACCTACGTCGATCCCCACGTGGAGCTGACCGGGCCCGAGCAGGTCGAGCAGTTCATCGCCTCCACCCAGGAGCGCTTCCCCGGCTACCGCTTCCGTCTCGGCGGCCCCGTCGACGCGCACCACAACCAGGCCCGCTTCCAGTGGTACGCAGGTCCCGCCGACACGGAGGTCCCGGTGTACGTCGGCTTCGACGTGATCGTCACCGACGGCGGGTCGGTGCGCAGCGTCCATGGGTTCATGGACGTCGCGCCGTGACGACTCACCCCTCCAGCATCTCCAGCGCGATCGCCGACCAGGCGAAGCGCCTGGCACCCATGCCGGTGCCGCTGAACGGGTCGTAGTACTCGCGCAGGCCTTCACGCGCGACGGTCGCCAGCAGGCGCTCGGCGAGCGTGCGGGCCCGCTCGCGGTACCCGAGCCGCACCAGCCCCATCCACAGCAGCCAGGCGGCGTTCACCCACGTGGGCCCGCGCCAGTAGCGGCGAAGCCCCCAGAAGCGGTCCCGGCGCGCGAAGGCGTGTTCGCGCACGGACACCGACGGCGGCAGGACCGGGAGCCAGAAGCGATCGGGGCGCAGCAGCTGCTCCTCCACCAGGCGCCGCCCGATCTCCTGCGGCAGGTCGGGCAGGGCCAGCGGCGACAGCGCGTCCCACGTGACAGGGGCGGATCCGTCGGGCGCCGGCCACACCTCGTCGCGGAACACGCCCTCGCGCTCGTCCCATAGGCGCGCGACGAGGGCGGGCGTGATCGACGGCTCACCGAGCGCCAGCCGCGAGAGCCCGTACAGGACGTTGGTGATGGTCGAGCACACGACCGGACCCCCCGCGTCGCGCACGGCCCTCACGTCGAAACCCAGGCGCCGGTTGCGCCATACCAGCAGCGGGAACAGCGGCAGGCCGGCACAGCGCGCGCCCCACACGCGGTCGAACTGCGGCGAGGCGTCGAGGCCGGTCTCGTCGGGCTGCAGCACCCACAGCAGTCCGTCGCCGTCCAGGTCGCGGTGCTGTGCGAGCCAGCGGTGGTGGCGGACGATCCCGGGCACCTGCGCGGGATCCCCCACACACTCCTTCCAGGCGTACGCGAGCAGGGGCGGCTGGATCGTGCTCGTCATGAAGTCTCGCGGCGAGACGACGTTGTAGAAGAGGTACCGCCGCACGTCCCAGCGCCGGCGCCAGAAGATCGTGTGGCCGATGAAGCCGTCCGCCCGCGCCGCCCTCAGCAGCGACTCGAGCTCGGCGTGGGAACGCCGGGGGTCGAAGTGCCGCCACGCGACCGCCGCGAAGCACGAGTCCCAGTACCACTGCCACGGGTAGCGCCCGGGGCTGGGCGCCGTGTACGTGTACGGGACCCCGTCGCGCTCGCCTTCGCGCCAGTTCGCGGCCAGCGTCGACCGGGCCGCCTCTCGCAGAGCCCCGGTCTGCTCGGAGGTGAGGACGGTGCCGGTCTGCTCGGAGGTGAGAGCGGCCCCTATACGTTCAGGATCTTGGCCTTCGCGGCCGCGAACTCCTCGTCGGTGAGCACGCCGGATTCGTGCAGCTGGCCGAGTTCCCTGAGCTTCTCCATCGGGTCACCACCGGCCGCGGCAGGCGGCGGCGCCTGGGCGGCCATCTGCTGTTGCTGCTGTTCGTACTGCTGCTGTTCCTGGTTCGCCCACCGCTCACCCTGGCGGCGGCTCACCCGGTTCGACACTGCCGTGGCCGTTCCCGCGACCACCGCGGTACGGGCCATGCCCCGAAGAAGTGGCATCTCGTCTCCTGTCGTTCGTTGTCGGAAGTCCTACTCGGCGGCCTCGAGCGCGGCCAGGGTCTCCATCAGGTCTTCGGCGGGGATCCGCTCGAAGCCGAGCACCCTGCCGCCGTTGCGCATCACCGAGGTGACGAACGGCGCCGCCCACGAGTTCTCGAAGCACAGCAGCACGGCCGCTTCGCCCGGCTCGAGGCCCTCGCCCGCAACGGACGCGTCCTCTTCCCCGAGCATCCCCGTGCCGGCTCCGTCGAATACGGCCACGTGCGCGCCGAGCTGGTTGATCTCGAGCTCGGCCACGGTGCCGCCGGCGTCCTTTTCGATAAGCATCACGTCGAGGATGCGGATGATCCCCCGGTCGACGAGGTCGAGCACGAGCGGGATCGACTCGCCCGTACGTGGCGCGTCGGGGGGAAAGCCGATCACGACGATGTCAACCGGGCCCAGCTCAAGCTCCTCGCTGCTCATTGGCTCGATCCTTTCTGAAGAAGCCCCCGTACCCCTCGTCTCGAGAGAGGAGCCGGGATCGTGGTTTTCCGGGCGAGTGTATCCCCCCCGCCGCGGCGCGGGACATGCCCCTCGGCGAGCTTCGCAACCGCGCCCGGATGTTCTCCGGAGCGGACCGCGCCGTCGCCCGCGGTGACTGCCACCGGCTGTCTTCCGGGTGGGCCATTCCGGCCAGTTGCTTTCCATGTCAACTGTTTCCTCAGCTATCATCTAGGTATGGACTCCACCGCGACACCGCACCTCGAGGCCTGGCGGGCGGTCGTCACGAGCCACGCTTCCGTTACCGACCGGGTACAGCGGGCGCTCACCGCCGCGGACCTCCCGCCGCTGAGCTGGTTCGAGATCCTGTGGGCGGTCAAGCGCAGCCCCGACGGCCGTCCCCGCATGAGCGAACTCGCCGAGTGGCTCACGCTCAGCCGTGGCGGCATCACCAAGCTGGTGGACCGCCTTCAGGAGGCGGGCTACCTCGAACGGGCATCCTGCGCCTCGGACCGTCGCAGCCTCCACGCGGAACTCACCCCCGCGGGCGAGAAGATGCTCCAGGAGATGCGCCTGGTATACGACTCGGAGATCGAGCGCCACCTCGCGACCCTCACCCCCGAGGAGTGCGAGCTGATCACTGCCGCCCTGCAGAAGGTCACGGGCAGCACCTGCGCGAACGCGCACGCCGAACTGCAGGCAAAGGGCCTCGACCCGGCCCTCGCCCCGGCGTAGCCGTCCTACTCTCCGGCGCCCCTCTCGGTGCCGGCCCGACTCACGCGAGTGCCTGGTCGATCGAGTCGATCGCCGTCTGCTCGGCCTCGCTCACGCCGTCCTGCCCGTCGCCCTCCTTGTGTGCGGCCGCGACCCGGTGGGCGAGGTTGACCGTGAAGCCGCGGTACTGGTCCAGCTCCTCGGGAGTCCCTTTGGCGGCCAGCAGCGAGCGCGCTTCGCCCAGCACCGACAGCACGTTGTCGCGCAGTTCCTCGGGGGAGTGGTAGCGGGTGTGGTCGAGCTTCGGCTTCGTCGCCACGATCTCGTCGAGCAGCTCACTCTGGCCGTGCTGCTGGCGCGCTTCGGCATAGGCCTTCGCCATCGACAGCGTCTCTTTGAACATCCCGCCCTTCTGGGCGGTGATCACGAGCATCCCCGCACCCGGAGGGCCGGCGAGGATCGTCTCCCACTCCTGCTCGGTGAAGTCCTGCTTGGTGCTCATCGGCTGCTCCTCGCGTTCGGATAACCGGTCGCCCGCGGCTGCGGGCCCGATCCTACGTCGCGGCCGGCGCCGGCGCCGGGCGGTGGCGGTGCCCGAACTACGCCGGCGCTGCGGTCTGCGCTTCGGCGTCCTGTCGCGCTTGCGTGGCGGCGGGCTGCTCGTCGGGTAGGCGGCGGCTGTAGATCGCCCCCGCCAGGGCGAACAGCGCGAGCACCGACAGCGCTGCGCGCAGACCCGCCAGGCGGGCCGTTTCATTCTCTTCGACGATCGCGTCCGCCGTCGCCCCGGAAACCCCGTGGGACTTCAGCGAGGCTTCGAGTTCGGCGTCCGAGATGAACGGGATCCCGCTCGCGAGCTCGACGCTGGTCTGGCTTTTGACCGTCGTGGGCACGGCCGGGTTCTGCTCCACCCCTGAGATGAACGAGCTCGTCAGCGCGGCGATCAGCACCGCACCGGTGAGCGCGGTGGCGACTGAGATCCCGAGGTTCGTGAGCGTGTTCTGCAGACCCCCGACCTCCCCGCTGCGCTCGTCCGGCACCGCCGACACGGTCACGCTGCCGAGCTGAGAGGCGAGCGCTCCGACCCCGATCCCCGCCAGCAGCATCGGCCAGGTCGTGATCTCGGCACCCGCTCCCTGGTCGAGCGCCGCGATCAGCACCACCAGGGCGATGAACAGCGTCACGAACCCGAACTGCGCCACCCGGCGTGGGGACGCGTCCGGCAGGTAACGCGGGATCCCGGCGGCGGATATCAGCAGCGTCACCGACAGCGGCAGCAGTCGCACCCCGGTTTCGATCGCCGACAGCCCGAGCGCCACCGACAGGAACAGCGGCACCACGAAGAACATCCCCCCCTGGACGAAGTACTGCGCGAAGAAGGTCGTGAGGCCGACCCGCAGCTGGGTCACGCGCAGGATGGCCGGATCGACGAGCGGCTGCCCGCCCCGCGCCAGCACCCGGCCCTCCCACCTGAAGAACCCCCAAATCACCGCTGCGCCGGCAAGGATCAGCCAGATCGTGGGGGACAGCCCGAGCCACTGCGGCGCATCCGGCTTGGCGATCACGAACCCCCACGTCCCGGCCTTCAGCAGGCCGAACACCGCGAGCCCGAGTCCGCTCGCGGACAGCGCGGTGCCGACGAGGTCCAGGTGCACGTCCTTCTCACCCGGCACGTCCTCGATCCTGCGGGCCAGGGCGAGGATCGCGAGCACGATCAGCACCTCCCCTGCGAACACGTAGCGCCACGACAGGTAGCTCGTGAACAGGCCCCCGATGATCGGCCCCACCGCAATCGCGATCGCGGCCGCCGAGGCGATCAACCCGTAGGCACGCGGGCGTTCGCCGCGGTCGAAGTTGGAAGCCACCAGCGCGACGATCGCCGGCAGGATCAGCACCGCCCCCAGTCCCTCCAGGAACGACCACCCCAGCAGCAGCACCCCGAGGTTCGGCGAGATCGCGGTGGTGAACGATCCGCACCCGTACACCACGCACCCGATCGAGAACCCACGCTTGACGCCGATGATCTGGTCCAGCTTCCCGCCGGTGATCATGAAGGCGGCCATCACCAGCGTGTAGAGGGTGATCGCGGTCTGGATGCCGGTGACGGTCGTGCCGACGTCCTTGGCGACGGTCGCGATCGACACGTTCATCACCGAGGTGTCGAGCATCATCAAGAACTGGCCGGCGCACAGCGTGGCCAGCACGAGTCCGGCCCCGCTCGCCCTCCCTCGTCCCTGTCCGCCCTCCAAGTCCGCCACCTCCCGTCGCTCGTCCGAGGGTCAATCTAGCCCCCGCGTCAGATTGCCCCGGGGGCGGGATCAAGTCCACGAGTCGATCGCCCCAGTCACGGGATGACGCCCCCCGTCAGATCGCGGCGCGGCGGGATCAAGGCCCCACCCCCGAGATCGCCCTGCTTGCCGGGAAGGCGCGAAGATGTCCCGATGCTGGTGCGACTGACCGCGATCGCGGCGTTGCTGTGTCCGCTCGCGATGGTGGTGGTCGCCGTCCTGGCCCTCGCGGGGGACGTCGGGATCGCGGTGCTCGCGGTGGCGCTCGTGCTCCTCGCCTCGGCGTCGGTGTGGGTGGCGCTCACCAACCGTGGTGGTGTGCGCGTGGTCGGAGGGGTGCTCGCCGCGCTCGCCGCCGCCGGTCTCGTAGTGGTGCTCGCGACCCACTGGCACGGCATCGTGGTGCTGGTCGCGCTGCTCGGGCTGCTGGCGCTGTTCGGGCTCGCCGCCCGCTACGCCCTCGGTCGCAGCGGGGCGCGGGCGACGCAACCGCTCCCGTCCTCCGCCACGGCCCTCACCGTTGGGCCGTCCGGAGACGGAGCAGAGAGGGGGGTGCTGGTCATCAACCTCAAGTCAGGGGGCGGCAAGGCGGAGCGCTTCGACCTCCCGGGACAGGCACGCCGGCGGGGAATCGAACCGGTGATCCTGGAGCCCGGGGACGACCTGCTCGAGCTGGCGGAGGACGCCGTAGACAGAGGCGCCACCGTGATCGGGATGGCCGGGGGCGACGGCTCCCAGGCGCTCGTGGCGACGGTCGCCTCGCGGCGGGACGTGGCCCACGTGTGCATCCCTGCCGGCACCCGCAACCACTTCGCCCTCGACCTCGGTCTCGATCGCGACGACGTCGTCGGGGCGCTCGACGCCTTCACCGACGGGGTCGAGCGGCGGATCGACCTCGCGCGCGTCAACGACCGCGTGTTCGTCAACAACGCCTCACTCGGCGTGTACGCCAAGGTCGTCCAGTCCCCCGCCTACCGGGACGCCAAGCTCCAGACCTGGGCGCAGATGCTGCCCGACCTGCTCGGCCCGCACGCGCCGCCGATCGATCTCGAGTTCACCGCCCCCGACGGGACCTCCTACGACGACGCCCCCCTGGTGCTCGTCTCGAACAACCCGTACCACCTCACGAGTTTGGCGGGCGCCGGGACCCGCGGGCATCTCGACGGGGGCGTGCTGGGCGTGTTCGCGGCGCGCGTGCTCGGCCCCGGCGACGTGTCACGGCTGATGGCGCTCGAGCTGGCCGGTCAGGCGGAACGGTTCGGCGGGTTGATGACGTGGACTGCCAACGGGTTCGAGGTCCGCTCGGGCGGGCCGGTCGACGTGGGCCTCGACGGCGAGGCGCTGGTGATGGACCCGCCGCTGCGCTTCGTCACGATGCCCGCAGCCCTGCGCGTGCGCACGCCCCGCAACGCCGGCATGTCTCCGGGGGCCCGTGCGGTGGCGCTGTCGGGGGAGAACCTCGCGGCGCTCGTCCGCGTGGCGGCGGGGCGGTGAGCCCGGGAGCGGTGAGCCCGCGGCCGGTCAGCTCGCGGCCGGTCAGCTCGCGCGCCGCCCGCGTGCTGCTGGGGTGGTGCGGGTTCGTGCTGGTCGGGTGGGGGCTCGGCGAACTGTGGACCTCGATCGGCCCCGGCGAGGCGCAGCTGATGCGCGAAGTCGCCCGCGAACGCTCGGACGGGCTCGTCAGCGTCGCGCGGGTGGTCACGTGGGCTGGGAGTCTTTGGCTGCTCGGACCGCTCGCGCTGGTGGCGTCGGTACTGCTGTATCGCGCCGGCCACCACGAGGGGGCGCTGCTGGTGGCGCTGGGTCTGATCGGCGGCGCCCTCATGGCCGACGTGATCAAGCAGCTCGTGGCTCGCCCGCGACCGCCCGTGGAGCACCTGCAGGCGGTGTCCGGCCACAGCTTCCCCTCCGGTCACGCCACCCAGGCGGGCGCCTTCTGGACCTCTCTGCTGCTGGCCGTGCGACCCGTGCTCGGGCGGGCCTGGGCCCGCTCGCTGCTCGCGTGCGCGTGCGTCGTGGTGGTGCTCGCCGTGTGCATCTCACGGGTGATCCTCGGCGTGCACTACCCGAGCGACGTCGTCGCCGGAGCCCTCCTCGGCGGGGGCTGGGCGGTATATCTGTGGCGATGCGCGTGCAACGACGCGCCGCGCGACGCCGCGCGGTGAGGGGGCCGGTCGCCCGGCTGCGGCAGCTCGACCGCGCCGTCATGCGCCGCTCCCACGGGATCCACTCGCCGGGGCTCGACCGCGCGCTGGTGTCGCTCACGACGGCCGCCAACTACTGGCGGCTGTGGCTCGCGATCGCCGCCGTGCTCGCGTTCGCGGGCGGGCGCCGGGGACGCGCCGCGGCCGTCCGCGGCGTGCTTGCGCTGGCGATCGCCGCGTTCACCACCAACGGCCCCGCCAAGCTCATGGCCCGCCGTCGCCGTCCCGCTCCGTCGATCCGTCCGGCGTTGATCAAGATGCCCCGCTCTCCGTCGTTCCCATCCGGACACAGCGCCGCCGCCTTCGCCTTCGCGACCGCCGTGGCGAGCGAGCTGCCGGAGCTCGCCCCCGTGCTGGTGCCGCTCGCGGCGGCGGTCGGGTACTCGCGCATCCACACCGGCGTCCACTACCCGAGCGACGTCGCCGCCGGCGCCGCCATCGGGATCGCCTCGGCGGCCATCGCCCGCAGGCTCGGCCCTCACGCAGGGTGAGCGACGGCCGCTCGCTCGAGCGGTGGGCGCCCGGCGTGCGCGCGCTGCGCACCTACGAACGCGCCTCCCTGCGCCCCGACCTGGTGGCGGGGATCGTGCTGGCCGCGATCCTCGTGCCCCAGGGCATGGCCTACGCGCAGCTCGCCGGCCTGCCCGCCGTCACGGGGCTGTACACCACCATCGCGTGCCTCGTGGGGTACGCGCTGTTCGGCCCCTCGCGCGTGCTGGTGCTGGGGCCGGACTCGTCCATCTCGCCGCTGATCCTGGCCGCGATCACGCCGCTGCTGGCCGGCGGCTCCGAGGCAACGGCCATCGCCCTGGCGGGACTGCTCGCGATCCTCGTGGGCCTCACCGAGATCGGCCTCGGCCTGGGCAAACTCGGCTTCGTCGCCGACCTCCTCTCGAAGGAGGTGCAGGTCGGCTACATGAACGGCCTGGCGATCACCATCATCGTCGGACAGCTCCCCAAGCTGTTCGGCTTCTCCACCAACGCGGACTCGTTCCTGAAGGAGGTCCGCGTGTTCTTCGAAGGCCTCGACCAGACCAGCTCCACGACGCTGCTGGTGGGCCTCGCCGTGCTCGTGCTGCTGCTGGTGCTGCCACGCATCACCCGTCGCATCCCTGCGGTGCTCGTGGCGGTGGTGGCGGCAACCGCCGTATCGGCCGTGCTCGACCTCTCCAGCCACGGCGTCGACACGGTGGGATCGCTCCCCCGGGGCGTGCCCTCGCCGAGCTTCCCGTGGACGAACGCCAAAGACGTCGGCCCGCTGCTGATCGCGGCGGTGGGCATCACGCTCGTGTCGCTCACGGACACGATCGCCACCGCCACGAGCTTCGCCGCCCGCCGCGGCGACGAGGTGCGCCCCAGCCAGGAGATGATCGGGATGGGCGTCTCCAACCTCGCGGCCGGCTTCTTCCAGGGCTTCGCCGTCTCCACCAGCGGCTCCCGCACGGCGGTGGCCGAACAGTCCGGGGCCCGCAGCCAACTCTCGAACCTGGTCGGGGCCGCGCTGGTGGCGGTGCTCCTGCTGTTCGCCAACTCGCTGCTCGCAGACCTGCCCCAGTGTGCGCTCGCGGCGATCGTGATCGTGGCGGCCCTGTCGCTGATGGACCTGGCGATCCTGCGCCGCTACATGGAGGTGCGCCGCAGCGCCCTGGCGGTGTCGCTGGTGGCATCCGCCGGGGTGATCCTGCTGGGGGTCCTCCAGGGGATCGTGGTCGCGGTGGCGCTCGCGATCCTGCTGTTCTTCCGGCGCAACTGGTGGCCACACGGGGCGGTGCTCGGCCGTGTGGACGAGGTCGAGGGCTGGCACGATCTCGGCGCCTACCCCCACGCCGAGCAGCTCCCCGGGGTCGTGGTGTACCGCTGGGAGGCCCCCCTGTTCTTCGCCAACGCCGGCTCCTTCCGCGAAGAGATCCGCCGTCTCGCCCGCCAGCGCCACCCGCGGTGGATCGTGCTGCAGTGCGAGGCCATCACCGACGTCGACGTGAGCGCCGCCGAGATGCTCGAGCAGCTCGACAACGAGCTCAACGCCGAGGGCATCCACCTCGCCTTCGCCGAGCTGCGCACCCGCCTGCAGCAGCTCACGCTGCGTTATGGCCTGATGGAGACGCTCGACCGCGACCACTTCTACCCCACCCTCGAGGCGGCCCTGCGGGCGATCGCCGCCGAGACGGCCGAGGCGGGGCCCGCGGACTAGGGGAGCCGGGGCCCGCGGACTAGGCGAGGCGGGGCCCGGCGGACTAGGCTGGCCCGCGAGATGCCCGACGAGCTCACTCCCGCCCGCAAGCGCACGCTGGCGAAGTTCGTGCAGCAGCTCGTGGTGGAGCCCGGCACCAAGATCCACCCGGAGAAGGACCGCGACGCCGGCTCGACGGACGGCGTCAAGGACAAGCAGGCGGGGCAGCTGCTGCTCGATGAGGGTGTGCAGATGCTGAGCCGCTACCAGGCGAGGCTCGCGGCGCAGAGCACGTGGGGGGTGCTGGTGGTGCTGCAGGCGCTCGACACGGCCGGCAAGGACGGCGCCATCCGCCACGTGATGAGCGGCGTCAACCCGCAGGGCGTGTCGGTGCACAGCTTCAAGGTGCCCTCGGCGGAGGAGCTCGCGCACGACTATCTGTGGCGCTACTCGAGCCACCTCCCGGTGAGGGGGCAGATCGGCATCTTCAACCGCTCCCACTACGAGGAGGTGCTGGCGGTGAGGGTCCACCGCCAGTTCCTCGACGCCCAGAAACTGCCGCCGGTCGAGAAGGGGCACGGCATCTGGAAGCGCCGCTTTCGCGAGATCAACAACTGGGAGCGCTACCTCACCGACAACGGGCTGAAGATCGTGAAGCTGTTCCTGAACCTGTCGAAGGAGGAGCAGCGCAAGCGCCTGCTGCGGCGCATCGACCTCCCCGACCACAACTGGAAGTTCTCCCATGCCGACGTGGCCGAGCGGGAGTTCTGGGACGACTACCAGCACGCCATCTCCGAGGCGCTGTCCCACACCAGCACGGAGTGGGCGCCGTGGCACGTGATCCCCGCCGACCACAAGTGGTACGCCCGCATCTCCACGGCGAGCGTGCTGGTGAACACGCTGATCGAGCTCGACCCCCGCTACCCGACCGTCGACGACGACCAGCGCGCCGAGCTGCTCGCCGCCCGCCGCGACCTCGAGGCGCAGGCCCCGCCCGGCGCCGCACCCGACCCCAACGTGTCCGGCCACGACGGGTAGGCACCCGCGCTTTCCGGGTAAGCTCGCGCGTTGGATGGCGCCGGTGAACGAGGTCAGCGAGGAGCTCATCCGCACGCTCGCGGGTACGCGAGCGCCGCAGGAAAGCGTGCTGAGCATCTACCTCGACCTCGACCCCGCGCACTTCGCCACGCCACCCGCACGCAAGAGCGAGATCGACTCGCTGATCGACGCGGCCCACCGCGAGATCGAGGAGCGCGAGCATCCCCACGAGGAGCGCCTGGCGCTCCGCGACGGACTGCAGCGGGCGCGCGCGCTGCTCGAAGACCCGGAGTTGCCCGAGGGTGCGCGCTCGGCGGCGGTGTTTGTGTGCGAGCCGCTGTCGCTCGAGCTGAGCGTACGCATCGCGCGCCCCCTCTCGAGCCAGGCGATCGTCTCCGACGAGCCCTTCATCGCCCCCCTGATCGAGGGCATCGAGCCGGGACGCGTGTGCGTGGCGGTCGTCGACGAGCGCTCCGCGCGGATCCTCCGGGGCAGCGCCGCGGGGCTGCGCGAGGCGGTGTCGTTCGGCGACGACGTCCATGGGCGCCAGAGCACGGGCGGCTGGTCACAGGCGCGCTTCCAGCGCTCGAGGGTCGAAGACATCGAGCACCACCTCGCTCACGTCGCCCGCGTGCTGTTCGACCTGCTCAAGGTCGACCACTACGAACGCCTCCTGATCGGGTCCACCGAGACGCTGTGGCCACGCGTCGTGGAGAAGCTCCACCCCTACGTCCGCGAACGGCTGATCGATCACCGCCTGTCGCTCGACACGAGCGCCGACGGCCCCACCGACGTCGCCAGGGCCGCCGCCGCGGTCCTCGAAGAAGAGCAGCTCGCCCACGAGCAGGCGCTGCTGGCCGAGGTGCGGGAAGGGATCGGCCAGGGGGACGGCCACCGGGCGGTCGCCGGGCTCGACCCGGTGCTGGAGGCGCTCGTAGAACGACGCGTGAAGGCCCTCCTCTACGACGAGGGCCTGAAGGAGCCCGGGGTGATGTGCCCTCGCGGCGACTGGATCGGGACCTCGGGCGAGCGCTGCCCGCTGGATGGGGAACCGCTGGAGCAGCGCCCCGACGTCGTTGAGGAGGCGCTCCGCGCGGCGGTCGCCCAGTCGGCCGAGGTTGTCACCCTGCACGACCGCCCCGAGCTCGGCCCGCTCGGCGGGATCGCCGCGACGCTGCGGTTCTGAGCCCGGCTCAGCCCAGCCCGGCGTCCGGGTAGGGAAGCCGGCCCGCGGGCTGACCGGGGGCGATGTGGGCCCGCACGGCCGTGTCGCACATCACGTAGCCCCAGTTGATGAGCTGCTCCTGCAGCCTTCCCCCCAGTGCCGCCAGGCGCGTGGGGACGCCCGCCAGGGCCCGCACCTGCGCCTGGGTCGGGCTGGCGATCGGGTCTCCCAGGCCGAAATCGGACACGTCGCTGCGGATCCCCCAGTAGGCGCCCGTGCGCACCCCGTCGATGTAGGACTGGACCGCCTGCTGCTTGCGCAGGGCCCGCACCTGGTTGTCGATCACCTGCAGAACCCTCAGTAGCTGCAGCGGCCACAGCGCACTGGGACGCCGCTGCGGGGACATGCTGCCGCCCGCATCGCTGATCAGGACCTCGCGGCACGTCTTCCACACCGCTTCTAGGCCGAGGTTGTCATACACCCCTCCGTCGGCGAGCAGCACGCGGGTGGTGAAGGGCGGTGAGTTCACTTCCGCGTCACCGCCCCCCTCCAGGGTGCCGTCCGGGAACTTGAGCCGGGAGGGTGCGAGCACCGGCGGAAAGGCCGAGGAGGCCGCCACCACTGCAGCGACTTCGGTGTCGGGCCCCGGATGGCTGCCCACACGCCAGTCTCCCTCGTCGTGGCGGGAGAACCTCCACAGATCGCCCGACTGGAGGTTGGTCGCATCGAATACGAAGTCCGGGCGCTCCGGCAGGTCCGCCAGGGTGCTCCTCGCGAACAGCCGCCGGTAGCTGCGGGCGAGCCTCCCGCTCACGCTGACGCCCGGCAGCAACAGCCCGAGCAGCACCGCGGGCACGTCCACAGTGTGCGAGGCGAACTTCCGCAGCGGTTCGATGAACAGCTCGAGCAGGTTCGAGGCCACGCCGTCGCCGGCGAACGCGAGCCCGTCCCAGGCCAGCGCCAGCGCACCCGCCGTGATGGATCCCCCCGAGACGCTCGAGATCCGGTCCAGGCGGGGCAGGTAGCCGGCGTCGTTGAGCCGCCATACCCCGCCGGCGTGGAACAGCATCGCGCGGTAGCCGCCGCCAGACAGGCACAGCCCGATGTCCAGTTCCAGCCGCAGTTCTTCACCCGCCGGCGGCAGGCGGACCGTCGGAGTCCTGGCCCGTGCTGTGGTCATCGCCCGCCTCGCGCCGCGCACGGCCTCGCGGCGCGACGCCGGAGCGTCGGCGCGGGACGGCGCTCGGCGGGCGTCATGTCAGGCTCTGGACGATCAACGGGTAGACGTTGCGATGAGCCTCACGACCGATGAACACATCGAGGTGAGCGTACCCGGGGAGCCGGTGGAAACGATGACGCCCCGGCTGGTTGCGCTCGAAGTATTCCCACGTGAGCTGCTGCGAGGCGGGCAGGAAGCAGGTGTTCTGACTGCCGGCGATGAAGGTGAAGCGGGGGATCGTGGGCTTCAGCTCCGCGCCGAGGAAGCTTGCGGGCAGCTCATCGAGCCCGCTGACGGGAAGGATGTGACCCGCGTTCGCGCAACGGCTCATCTGTTTGAAGAACGACGTCGGACAGAACCCCCACTCGCGGTTGTTCCATGTGTGGGTCTGGTCGTCGAGGTTGGCGTGGCGCCACAGCACTTCCGGACCGGCGCCGTAGAAGAAGTTGGCCGCCCGGCAGACGTGGCTGTCGCAGATCGGACGTTTGCCCGCGAAACGGGAGAATCCCGCCTCGATGAAGCGCGGAGCGCGGACGGCCCACTGCGGGTCGGCGCCGTTGACTATCGGCGACGCCAGCGGCGTCATCAGGTTCATCCTGAATTTCGAGAACGACGTGAGGCGTATGTGCAGCGACACGGCGTTGCTCACCACCGCCGTGACCTGCGGTACGAGGCCACCGAGCACCGACATCATGAAGCTCGTCGATCCCTGGCAGTGGACGACCGCCTTGAGGGTGTCCTTGCCGGTGTGGTGGAGGATCGCCTCCACGGCCGCCGGATGGTCGTACGCCCCGCCCTCGTCCAGGGTCCAGCGCCTCGGGGGCAGGTCGATCGAGGCGCGCCAGTTCTCGAGCCACACGTCATAGCCGGCGTCGATCAGCGCCTCGACGAGCGTCTGCTCCGTGGGGGCGCCGTAGAACATGTTCGCCCGCACCGAGCATCCGTGCACGAGCATCACGGGCCCTCGCCGGGGGGGCCTGTCGCCGCGGATCTGGTGCAGGGTGCCCGGGCGGCCGTCGCGGGCCTGGAAGCCGACGATCCGCCGTTCCAGGCACCTCCCGTTGGGCCGCTCGAGCCGGTGCCACTCACCCGGCGGGTACCCCTGCCAGCGCGGGTCCCGCTCGTCGGCGGTCGGCCAGTTTTCGTCGCTCAGGTGGGCTTCGCGGCGGATATAGAGTTTCGCCAGCTGTGACGCGAAGAACGCGTCGAAGCGCATCGCCGACAGCGTTCCGGTGACACGGCCGTGCCACAGCATCGAGAGCAGCAGCCGCGTGAAGTTGGGGAGGTTGATGTGCAGGATCCCGGTTGCGACCGTGAAACGATCGTCCGCCGGGTCCTCCCTGTGATGGCCCGCGAAGATCCGCATCAGCAGGTGCGAGGTGTCGCTCCACCCATCCAGGCCACGGGTGTGCCAGATGTCCTTGAAGCCGCTCATCGTGAGCTTGCGGCCATCCTTGTCGGCGAAGAAGATCCGGTACTGCATCCGACGCCGCTCCGTATCACCGCTAACCGGGACCAGGAGGTTGAACCAGCCTCGTGTGACCTTCATCGTGCCGCCCAGTTCCGGACACTTCACCGATCCGGAGATCGCGGCCGAGTGCATCTCGTCCTTGAGGAAGTCGTCGATGTCCGCGATCCGGATCGTCAACGTCTGCTTGAAACGGTTGCGCTGACGCTCGCCGTCGATCAGGGCCTCGTTGTAGTCGCGTTCGCAGAACGAGATGTAGCCGGACATCCGCTCGGTGAAGGTGACCCGCTTCACAGGAGGTCCTTCACATTCCCTGGCTGAAGCGGTCGGCGAGGGCGGCGATCGTGAAGCTGGGGTTGGCGCCCACCGGACCGGGCATCACGGACCCGTCGGCGATCCACAGCTGCTCGTATCCGTGGACCTTCCCCCACGCGTCGACGACTCCGAGCCGCGGGTCCTCGGACATCGGACAGCCACCGACCGGGTGCGCGGTGATCGACTGTTTCAACAGTTCGAGGCCGTCCCTCGTCAGCTCCCCGTTCAGCGCCCGCGCGAGGTCTTGGAAGGTCTTACGGACCCCCTGTTCGTAATCGTGCGAGGCCTGGGGGCTCCAGCTCAGCTCGAAGCGGCCTTCGTCGAGGTGGAACCTGCCCCCGGCGATGTCGCGCCCCATTCCGAGCAGCGGCATCATGGCGGCCGAGTCGTGGGCGTCCCCGAACAGCGACGCCAGCAGTCGCGAGACGTGCGTGTCACGTTTGCCCAGTAGCTGGTCGCGGAAGCGCCGGAATACCAGCTTGCGCGCCTTCAGCAGGTCGTCGGGCAGTTCGAGGCCCTGCCACAGCCAGCTGGCCAGGCTCGGCGCGCCCGCGTCCTGCACGTAGTACCCCCGCCCCGACGGCGAGCTCCGCTCGTCCACGTGGATGCTCGCCGTGATCACCGGTCCGCGGTCGGGTTCGAGGTCGCGCCAGCCGCCCCCCCTGCGGTTGCGGGCGTTGCGGATCCAGGCGAAGTAGTCGCCGTTCGCCGAGAAGCGGCTGCCGAGCGCACGGCTGAGCCCGGGCAGGCTGGGCCTGTTCCGCAGCAGCAGGCGAGTCGTTCCGAGGCTGCCAGCGGCGAGTACCACTTTCGTCGCGTGCACGGTCCGCTCCCGCTGCTGCTCATCCGGGTCCAGGAGGCGCGTGGGGTGTGAATCCCTGGCCTCGAGGTGCTGGCTGTAGGCGATCGTGTAGCCGCGCGAGCCGTCCCCGGGCGCCAGGGGTGTGATCGTGTGCACCTCGCAGCAGGTGCGTATGAGCGCGTTCCCCGTCCGCCACGCAAGGGTGAGAGCCGTCAGGTCGAGCGTGTTCTTGGAGCCGTAGTTACACCCCACGTCGCACTCGCCGCACAGGCGGCAGGTGCTCCTGGGCGTTCCGTGCAGGTTGTGCCGGCCACCGGGGATTTCCTCCCCGGGTACGGGACGTCCGGGCATGGCCGCGAACCTGACTGCCAGCTGCGGCAGGCGGATGTCGAGGTCGAGCCTCGCCGCGGCGTCTTTCATCGCCTGCGTCTTTGCGGTCAATGAATACGGACGCCCGTACGTGAACGGGTATTTTTCGGGTTCCTGGATTTCGCTGACGCGGTCGTAGTGCCGGTCGAGGTCTGCGCGCGTGACGGGCCAGTTTTCGTAGCCCCTGACGGTGACGTCTTCTTTCACGAACGTGCGCTCCTCCTTGCGGATCATCACGTTCGCGTAGATCAGCGAGCCCCCGCCCAGACCGCTGGCCACGACGGCAATGACGTGCTGGAAGGACCAGATGTCAAACATCCCGAAGAGCTCACCCTTCGGCGCCCAGAAGTTCCTGCGCATGCCGGCGGGGGAGCGGGGAAACGAGCCGGGCGGGTAGGGCTGTCCGCGCTCGAGCACCAGCACCCGCTTGCCGGCGCTGGCCAGGCGAAGCGCCACGATCGATCCCCCAAAGCCGCTCCCGATCACCACGGCATCGAAGTGGTCGCGTACCACGACACGACGACTCTAGTGGAGCCCCGCCCCTGGGTGCAAGCCGGCGCACCGCTCGCCCGCCGTCTGCTGCGGGCCTTGAAATCGGCGCCTCATCTGGAGTAGCGTCGTTTCATGCAAGGGGACGACCGCGCTCAGGTCGAGTCCGAGCGCGTGCTGCCCGCGCCCGGCGACGGCGTGGGGTGGCGCGGCGGCCACGGCACCCCGCCACCCACCGAGGTGCGGGTCCCGGCGCCGGGGCGATTGCGCGCGAGGCTGCGATGAACGGTGGAGACCCGCCGGCGGGTGAACCCACGCAGGCGGTCACGATCATCTCACCGGTGCACACGTGGTGGATGTGGTGGCTGCGGACCTCGTGGCCCTACGCGAGGCGCTCGCGGCTGGTGGCGCGTCCGCTGGTGGAACTATCCCTGATCCACTTCGCGCATTGGAGCCTGGTCTCGCGCATGCCGCCGGGGGCGAAGCGGAGCAGGTCGAAGCCGCTGCCCTACCCATACCTGCTGTTCCAGACGAACTTCAGGGACGACCTGTCGGCCTACATCGACTCGTTTGCGCTCGTCGTTCCGCGGCGAATCAAATTCATCTGGGGCGGAGCGCTGCGCTTCCCCGGCCCCCACCCGCCGGACAAGTTCCTCGCCTTCATCCAGGAAAACGTCACACCGAACAACTATTACTACTGCGCGTATCCGGGTGAGTCGGCGGCGGCGATCCGGACCGCGCTGGGGCTCGTGATCAAGCACGAGCGATTCGCCAGAGAAGCGGGGCGTCTCGGCGGCCCGGAATTCGTCTCGCGGCTGAAGTCGTTGGTGGCCGAACCGGCAATCGCAGGCAGCCTCACGGAACGTGCGCCGGGACCCACCGCGCTGATCGTGATTGCACCCGTGCGAGAAGGGCACGAGGATGCCCTGCGTGGCAGCATCAAAGGCATCCCGGGCGACGCCGGGAGCCCGTTCGCCGCCGACGAGGGAACCCACTTCGCGCGCATGACGGTGATCCCCGCGTTGCTGGACGGAAACGGAGAGCCGACGGCGCCCGCGCGCGCGTATCTGCTGTTGACGGCCGATTTCGACGGCTCCGTGGGGAGCTGGCTCGCGCGCTTCGGGGACACGCTCCGGACGGCCTTCGACGTCGTGCTGTCGCATTGTGAGGGCTATCCCGGGGCCCGGGAGGTGGGGCCGTTCAACCGCTACCTGCTCGCCCACAGCACGCCTGCCGGCTTCTCGATCATCTCCTACCGGGCAACCGTGGGGGAGGTGAGGTACGCGCTCCATCTGCAGGAGGAGCTCCGCGACCTCGCCTTCCACGCGGACCGGCTCGGGTTCGAGGAGCTGCGCGAGGAGTGGAGGGAGAGATGCCCTCCTTTGAGGAGCCTGCGGCCGGCGTGAGACCGCTCGCTGACATGCAGGGGGACGTGGTCCACCGCTATCGCAAAAAGAAGCACGCGCGGTATGTGTTCGCGAAGGTCACCCGCTCCAGCCAGACACGTGCATGGCTGAAGCAGCGCCTCGACGAAGGCGCCTTCACCACCAACGGGTCCTACGACAGCACGTCCTCCAGGGCCACGTTGAACGCTGCGTTCAGCTACCAGGGACTGGTCAGGCTGGGAGTCCCCGAGATGCGCATCAGTCACCTCACCGCGTTTCGTGAGGACATGGAGCGCCGCGCGGCCCGGCTCGGCGACGTGTGCGAGAGCAGGCCCGAGTGCTGGGAGGAGGGCATGCGCGGCAGCGACATGCTGCTGGTGCTCACCGCCCAGCACGAGCAGGACGTCAAACGCGCGGAGGAAGACCTGAGAGAAACGGTGGCGGCGAGCCGGGGCATCGAGGTGACCTATACCGCCCCCTGCGCGACGCTTCACGAAGGCGGGGAACACTTCGGCTTCAGGGACGGGTTCTCCGAGCCCGCGATCGAAGGAGTCAAGACCGGGCCGGTGAAGGGCGAGGGGGTGCTGATGCGCTGGGGACGCTGGCGGCGGCTCGCGCTCGGAGAGTTCGTGCTCGGGCACCGCGACGAGGGTGGGCTGTACTCACCGGCGCCGCTCGGGCCGCTCGGAAGTGCCGCCACGTTCATGGTCGTGCGCAGGCTGCAGCAGGATGTCTGGGGTTTCCGCAAATACACCGCAGAGCAGGGTGACCGTCTGAAACAGACGACCGAGTGGGTACAGGCGAAGATGATCGGACGGTGGAGGAGCGGCACCGCGCTCGCGGTGAATCCGTTCGAGGCCGAGGAGCGTCCCGGCGAGGAGCAGCTCGAGGCCGGGCACGTCCATCCCAACGACTTCCGCTACGCCGACGACCCGTACGGACTGAGGTGTCCCCTGGGCGCACATGTCAGGCGGGCGTTTCCACGTGACTCGCTCGGATGGCAGGGCCGCCTGACCGAGCGTCACCGCATCATCCGACGCGGGATCCCCTACGGGCCCGTCGCGCCGCAAAAGGCGGAGGAGGACACATGCGAGGACCGCGGACTGATGTTCGTGTGTTACCAAGCCTCGATCGAGCGCCAGTTCGAGTTCATCCAGCAGCAGTGGCTGGGTGACGGCAACGCCTTCAAGCTCGGTCGCGAACGCGACCCGCTCACGTCCCCGGGCGGGGGTGAGGGACAGATGATCGTGATCGCCACCAGACGCGAGTCTCCGGAGCGCAGCCCAGAGTTCCTCGCGGGCATTCCCTCCTTCGTGACCACCCGCGGCGGGGGCTACTACCTGCTGCCGGGCGGTGCCGGGCTTCAGGCGCTCGCGGGCGGCGCCTGCTGAGCGTAGACCCGAAGCGGCACCTCGCGGTGCGGGACGACGAGGGCTCCGCTCATCAGTTCGATCCGCTCGGCGGAGGTGTCCTCGAGCCTGAAATCCAGCTGCTCGAACATCGCCCGCAGGATCACGCGGGCCTGCAGGTAGGCGAATTCACGCCCGATGCACCTGCGGATCCCGGCTCCGAAGGGCACCCACGGCGGCCACGCTTCGCCTTCGAGGTAGCGCTCGGGACGGAACAGGGTGGGGTCGTTCGGGAACATCTCGGGCGAGCGGTAAACGAACAGCAGCGGCACCACGATCCCCATCCCGGCCGGGATGGTGAAACGGCCGAGGCGGTAGGGGACCAGCGCCCGACGGCCGATCGCGAACAGGGGAACCCGCAGACGCAAGGACTCCCAGATCACCGCCTTCAGGTAGTCCTCGTGGCCGCCGTCGAGGTCGCGCCGCAGCGCATCCAGCTTGGGACGGTTGCGCAGCAGCAGCTCGACCGCCCAGGCGACCGCCCCGGCGGTCGTCTGGTTTCCCGCCACCACCAGCGTCATCACTTCGTCGCGAACGTCGGCGTCGGTCAGGGTTTCGCCGTTCGGGTATTCAGCCTTCAGCGCCAGCGAGAGGATGTCCTCGCGCTGCTGCAGCCGTGGGTCGCCCCGCCGCGCTTCGATCTCCCGGTAGATCAGGGCGTCCACCTGTTCGCGGCATTTGACGAACCGCGCGCGGGGTCCGAACGGCCCCAGCCTGAGACCACCCAGCGCGAGCATCGACTTCGTGCCGTTCAGTTCCACGACCCTGTTGATGCCGTCGGCCAGCGCGTCGAAGCTCGGTCCTCGCTCGACCCCGAACACGACCCGCATCATGATCTCGATGGTCAGCCGTCGCACCCATTTCCACAGCGGCAGGGTGTCGCCCGGTTTCACCTTCGCGAGATGGGCCTCCGCCACCTGCTCGACGACCTTCTCGTCGAGCGCCAGATGGGCGGCGTCGAACACCGGTCGCAGCAGCTCGCGGCGCCGCGCGTGGTCACGGCCGCGCAGCAGCAACAGCGAGCTCCCTCCGACGAGCGGTTCCAGGATCGCGTTGGCGTCGGCGGCCTCCAGTTCGTGGGCCGGTGCATGCATCACCTGCTGCGCCAGCGCCGGGCTGCAGACCCAGGCATCGTGCTTGATCGCCGAGCCGAACGGGAGCACGAACACGTCGCCGTACTCGTCGTGCATTCTCACCATCAGACCCAGCGGGTCACCCAGCAGCTTCAGCTCCTTGAGCTTCGGAAACACTTCGGGCCCGGGCAGCCCCGGCGCCGGTGGCCGCCGCAAGCGCGCGGGCGGCAGCGTCGCCTGGGAACTCGGTCTCCCGCTGCGGTCCCTCGCTGACTTCGTCGCCACCACTCCCCCTTTTGTGTAGATCGTATCGCCGCGCTCGCCAACGGATCGCGCGGCGGGTAGCATCCTGTCACCGGGGGGAATCGAAAGGCCACGCTGGATGTCGTTGCATACGGTCGCGCTCTTGATGACGGATCTGGTCGGGTCGACCGAGATGTCGTCACGCCTCGGTCCCCATGCCGGCGAATCGATCCGCCGCGAGCACTTCAAGCTGCTGCGGGTGGCGATGGAGCGCACGGGGGGCAGGGAGGTCAAGAGCCTCGGTGACGGCCTCATGGCGGTGTTCGACAATCCCTCGGACGCGCTCGGGTGCGCGGTGCAGATGCAGCAGGGCGTCGACGCGGGCAACCGGCGCTCGAAGGAGCGCTGTGAGATCCGCATCGGGGTCAGCTTCGGCGAGGTGACGCTGGAGAACGGGGACTATTTCGGCGCGGCCTCGGTCGAGGCGGCGCGACTGTGCGCGATGGCCGACGGGGGTCAGATCCTGATCACCTCGATCGTGCGCCAGCTCGCGGGCTCCCGGGACGAGCACGATTTCCGCCCGCTGGGCGTCCTCGAGCTCAAGGGACTGCACCCGGTCGAGGCGCTCGAGCTGCTCTGGGAGCCCTTGCTGGTGGCGGGGATCCCGCTGCCGGAGCGGCTGGCCGAGGCGGCTCGCTCCCCGTTCTCCGACAGCCTCGAGCCGGTCGAGATGGTCGGGCGGGAGGCCGAGCTGGGTGAGCTGACGAAGCTCTGGGGGCAGGCCAGCGAGGGCTCGCTGCGGGTCGCGCTGGTGGGCGGCGAGGCCGGGGTGGGGAAGACACGCCTGTCGACTCAGCTCGCGCTGCAGCTGCACGCGACCGGGGCGACGGTCGTGTACGGCCGCTGCGACGAGGACCTCGGTGTTCCCTACCAACCGTGGCTCGAGGCCCTCGGTCATCTCGTCGAGCACGTCCCCGAGTCGATCCTCGAGCAGCACGTGAAGGGCAGGGGAGGGGAGCTCGCGCGCATCATCCCGGCGATTCGCGAACGCGTCCCCTCGTGCCCTCCTCCGCGCCAGAGCGATCCCGAGACCGAGCGCTACCTCCTGTACGCCGCTGCCGCCGGGCTGATCGAAGACGTCGCCATGCAGGGCCCGGTGCTGCTGATACTCGACGACCTGCACTGGGCCGACGGCCCCACGCTGTCGCTGCTGCGCAGCGTCGTCTCGGCCGCGCCCGTGAGAGCGATGGTGCTCGGCAACTATCGCGGCTCCGAGCTCTCCCGCCAGCATCCCCTGACCCCTGTGCTGGCGGACCTCCACCGCGAGCAGCGCGTCTCGCGCGTCACGCTCACGGGACTCCGCTCGCACGACGTGCTCGCCCTGATCGAGGCGGCCGACCAGGAGCATCCCTTCGCGCTCGCCGACGGGGACGAGGAGGCCGAGGTCGAGGTCGGGGGGCCGGAGCTCGCGCGGCAGGTCACCGAAGAGACCGCCGGGAACTCCTTCTTCGCGTTGGAGGTGATACGCCACCTGCGTGAAGCGCGGGCGCTTGTCCAGTTCGAGGAGGGACGCTGGCGGCTGGCGCGCAACCTCGCCGAGCTGGGCCTGCCGCAGAGCGTGATCGAGGTCATCGGCCGCCGCGTGGAACGACTCGGCAGCGAGGCACAGGAGGCTCTCGGCGCCGCCTCGGTGATCGGACGGGACTTCGATCTGGACCTGCTCGGAGCCGTCCTGAAGGTGGACCCGGGCCGGCTGATGGACACCCTCGAGGGGGCCATCAAGGGGTCGCTGGTGGAGGAGAGCAAGCGCCGCCCCGGAGGCTTCACGTTCACCCACGCGCTCGTGGAGCACGCCCTCTACGAGGACCTCGGAGCCGTGCGTCGCAACAGGCTGCACCGCAGCGTGGCGGAGGCGCTCGAGGACCGCTACGCGGGAGATCCGGGCGAGCGTCTCGGGGAGCTGGCCGCCCACTGGGCCGCGGCCGTCGTCACGATCGACGCCGCCAAGGCCTCCCACTACGCCCAGCTCGCGGGTGAGCGCGCCCTCCAGCAGCTCGCGCCGGACGAGGCGATCCGCTGGTACGGCCAGGCGCTCGAGCTGCTCGCTGCCTCGGGCTCGCGGGCCACGCCCGCCGTTCGCTGTGAGCTGCTGATCGGGCTCGGCGAGGCCCAGCGCCAGACCGGGGATCCGACCTTCCGCGAAACGCTGCTGCGTGCCGCCGATCTTGCACGTGAGCTGGACGACACCGAGCTGCTGGTGCGTTCGGTGCTCGCGAACAACCGTGGCTTCGCCAGCAACTTCGGAGGCGTCGACGCGCAGCGCGTGCGCGGGCTGGAAGACGCGGCGGCAGCGTTGAGGGACAACGACCCGCGCCGTGCCGAGGTGTTGGCGCTGCTGGCGGCCGAGCTCCAGTTCGGCGGCGAGCCGGAGCGGTGCGAAGCGCTCGCCGAGGAAGCCATCGAGCTCGCCCGTGAGTCCGGCGATCGCGCAACGCTGGCGCGCGCGATGACCGACGGGTGGGGTGCGATCGTGGCGCCCCACACGCTCGAGCAGCGCCGCCGCATGATCGACGAGCTCAGCGAGCTGGCGGGCGAGCTGGGCGACCCGAGGCTGATCGCGAGGACCGCCGCCCGCAGGATGCTCGTGGGTCTGGAGGTGGCCGACCGCAAACGCGTGGAGCTCGGGCTGGAGTCGCTGCGCAGCGTCGCGAGGAAGGTGCCCGAGCCGTGGATCGCGTACCTGCACCTGCTGCTCGAGTTCGGCTGGACCCTCCTCGGCGGCGACCTGAGGACGGCCGAGCGGGTCGCCACGGAGGCCTTCGAGCTCGGCTCGGCGGCCGCGCAACCGGACGCGGCGATCTTCTACGGGGCTCACATGTTCCACGTCCGCTACTTCGAAGGGCGGGCCGGCGAGCTCACCGAGCAGGTGCTCGCGCTCGCCGGAGAGGGCCAGCGCCTGTCCGGCTGGCGCGCCGGCGCGGCGGCGCTGACACTGATCCAGGGCAACCGGCCCGACGAGGCGCGCGACCTGGCCCTTGCCGAAGATTTCGGGGCGATAGCCCACGACGAGGCGTGGTCGCTCGTGATGATGCTGTGGGGAGACGCGTGCTCGCTGATCGACGCCACGGGACCGGCCGAGACGATCCTCGAGCTGCTGAGTCCCTTCTCCGGGCAGCTCGCCGTCAGCGGAGCCCACGTGTACGGGTCCATCGACTTCGCCCTCGGGGCCCTCGCCGCGACGCTCGGGCGCTACGAAGAGGCGGACCGCCATTTCGCCGCGGCCGCCGAGCTCGAGTCCCGTCTCGAGGCCCCGCTGCTGCTGGCCCGGACGCACGCACGGTGGGCCAGGTCGCTGATCGCGGGCGGCCACGCCGAGGAGATGGGGCGCGCCGAGACGATGCTCGAGCGCGCCGACCGGGCGGCGCGACGGGCCGGCGCCGGCGGCATCATGCGCGAGGTCGAAGAGTCCCGTCGCCAGCTGGTTACGATCGCCGGCTAGAAATGTCGCAGCTGGGCGCCGATCAGCTCGTAGCCGGAACCTTCCTGTCCAGGCTGAAGCCGGACGAGCGTGCGAACGTCGAAGCGCTCGGCCGGAACACCAGCTTTCCCCGCGGCAGCGTGATGATGTTCGAGGGGGAGCCCGAGGAGCGCGTGATGCTGCTGCTCGGCGGTCGCGTGAAGGTCACGCGCAACGGGCCCGAAGGCCGCGAGGTGATCCTCGGAATCCGTGACCCCGGCGACCTGCTGGGGGAGCTCGCCTACATCGACCGTCAGCCGAGGTCGGCGACGGTCGTCGCGCTCGACACCGTGAAGGCGCTGGTGCTCCCCGGCCCCCGCTTCCGCGAGCACCTCGAAAAGACCCCGCGGGTGGCCGTGGTGCTGCTGGAAGTGGTGGCGTGGCGCTTCCGCGAGGCCACGGACAACCGCCTGCAGTTCGCGGCGCTCGACACGATGGGTCGCCTCTCGGCGCGCATCATCGAGCTCGCGGAGCGCTACGGCGAGAACGTGAACGGCTCGATCGAGATCCCGCTGCCGCTGTCCCAGGAGGAACTGGCGAGCTGGACCGGCGCCTCACGGACCGGCGTGGCACAAGCGCTGCAGTCGCTGCGAGAGCTCGACTGGCTGGAGACCTCCCGTGGGCGCATCACGGTCAAGGACCAGGCTGCGCTGCGCGCAAGGGCCAGCGCAGCCCCCTAGCCCCGGCGCCCCGCACGGCCTTTCTCGGCGCCGGGGCCGACTTTTCTCGGCGCCCGGCAGGACTTCTCTCGGCGCCCGGCAGGACTTCTCTCGGCGCCCGGCAGGACTTCTCTCGGCGCCCGGCACAGCTTTTTCACCGAATGTCCAGAATTGGACCGGTTCGGCACCCAGTCATGGGTCGATGCCCTCCGCCTGCGGCGCCACACTTGGGGCATGGCCGGCAAGCTGAACTCCGAGGTCTGGTCCGAGTTCTTCCACCAGCTCCAACGCTGCTGCGCGGACGCGCTTGCCACCGTGCAGTTCCACACACCGGGCGAGGAGCGCCGCCGCGCACAGCGCCGGAGGCCGCTGAGGGCGATCCGCTACGACGCCCGCCGCGACGTGGTGGAGCTGTCCGCGGGCGGCGAGGGCGACCTCGCTCCCGCGATCCGCTACTTCATCCGCTCTCCCAGGCGCATCACGGTCGAAGAGGTGGCCGAGGGGTCACGCATCCTGATCGAGGACGGCACGCAGGGAGTGACCGAGATCGCGATCGAGGAGCCCGACGAGCAGCAGGCAAGCCGCGTCGCCAGGGAGCTCGGCCGGCGGCTCATCCCCGAGCGTCAAGGCTCGCCTGCTGGGGCGCGCTCGATCGTCGCTCGCCTGTCGACGAGGCGGGACGCCGGCGCCCGCGCCGGCTGAGCCACATCAGCGCGCCGAAGACGACGAGCGCGATCGCGTTCAGCACGAGCTTGTAATCGGCCTCAACGCCGCCGAAGACCTGCGAGCGTGGCGGGCGGGGGCCCGAGGGGATCAGCCCGAGCGCGTCAAACAGCGCGTCCACCGCCAGCGCCGCGCAGGCCATGGTCACGAACATCAGGGCCACGATCCGGACGGTGTAGGGCCAGCCGTAGTACTTGCGGTAGGCGGCCACGATCGGGAGCACGATCAGGTCCGCGAACAGGAACGCCAGCACCCCGGCGAAGCTGATCCCGCCGGACCACAGCACCGCCGCGAGCGGCACGTTGCCGATCGAGCACACGAACGACAGGACGGCGATCAGCGGCCCCACGATCACGTTCTCGATCGGCCCGAGCGGCGCGGGCGCGTGCTCTACGAACAGAGACGAGAAGAAGCCGTTGCCGAGCTCCGCGACGAAGCCCGCGATCAGGAACCCGAGCCCGATCTCCTTGTAGAGCATCCCCCAGTCGCCGAGGAAGTTCTGCGCCACCTCGCTCCACGCGTCGAGCGAGCCCGCCTTTTCCAGCCACCCGCGGTCCGGGTCGGTCTCCCCGTCGCCCGATCCGTGGCGGTGGTGACCGTGGTGGTCGTGGTCGCGGGCGACGTGCTCGGCGCGGCGCGCGTGGTCGCGCGCCTGGCGCTCCAGGCGCGGCGAGACGAACACCCGCAGCAGTAGCGCCATCAGGGCGATCATCACGATCCCGCCGAGGTACTCCCCGACCGTGAACTGCCAGCCGAGCAATACCCACAGCACGAGGCCGAGCTCCCACACGAGGTTGGTGGAGGCGAACTGGAAGGCCAGCGAGGAGGCCGCCGAGGCCCCCTTCGCGAACAGCGACCGTCCGATCGCGATCGCGGCGTAGGAGCACGAGCTCGAGGCCGCCCCCAGCGCGGTGGCGATGCCCACGGGTCTCAGCCCGCCGCCGGCCATCCCGCGTTCGATCCTCCCGCGTGGCACCCACGCCTGCACCACCGCGGAGATCGCGAACCCGAGCACGAGCGCCCACCACACCTCCCAGGCCATCAGGAGGCCGTTGCGCAGGCCGTGCCAGAGCAGTTCCAGTACGTCGACCATGGCCACCTTCAATATGCCGTGCCGGCCGCCCCCTTCCCGGAGTCGTCGGTCGCCTGTTGTCGCGCCACTGAGGCGCTGGATAGAGGCCCATTTGGCGCAATAATCAGGGAACAAAAAGTGCCGAATTAAGAACCAAATGAGCGCTGAATCAGGAACCTTCTGCGCGCTAAAATCGGCACCACTATGGGGAGTCCGTTCCGGTATGAGGATCCGCTTGACGCGACCGAGGAGCTGGCGGACCGTCTCAACGAGCTGGAGTTGCTGCGGGAGCGGATCGCCGAGACGCGCAACAGCAGGCTCGCCGGGCCCCGGCGGTACGGAAAGACATCCCTCCTGAACGTCGTCCTGGCGAGCGCCGACCGCGACGGCTTCGTCCCGATACACGTCAATTTCCTGGGGGTTCTCACCGCCGGAGACGTGGCCGAGCGGATCGAGCGAGCCTACCGCGAGCAACTCGACGGCGCCCTGCGGCGGTGGTTCGCGGGGGTCGTCTCAACCCTCTCGCCGCGCGCGAAGGCGACGCCCGCGGGCGTCGGAATCGAAGTCGCACCGGCTGCCCCCGTGCCCAGCCTGCTCGACACGCTGGAGCTACCGCGGCGCCTCCACGAACGCCACGGACGGCGCTGCGCGATCGTCTTCGACGAGTTCCAGGACGTGGTCCGGGCCGGCTCCGAGCTCGCCGGAACGATCCGCTCGGAGCTCGAGCGCCACGGCAGCGTGGCGAGCTACATCTTCTCCGGCTCCCACCCCGGGCTCATGCGCGACCTGTTCTCCGACCGCCGCCACGCCTTCTTCGCGCAGGCGATGCCGATCGACCTCGGGCCACTCGGGGGTGACGATCTAGCCGACTACATCGGCGTGCGCTTCGAGGGCGGCAGACGCGACCCCGGCGAGGCGCTCGAGCCGCTGTTGCGGGTCGCAGACGGACACCCCCAGCGCGCGATGCTGCTCGCCCATCACCTGTACGAGAGCACGAGGCCGAGGTCCAGGTCCGGCCCCGAGCAGTGGCTCCGGGCGTTCACCGCCGCGACCCGCGACGCGAACCCCGAGGTGCAGGCCGTGTGGGACTCGTGGAGCAACTCCGAGCGGCGCCTGGCGTCGGTGATCGCCCAGCGCACGATTCCGCTCCAGGGCAAGGGTGCCCGCGAACGCTATGGGGTGACGAAAAGCGGCAGCAACGAAGCCACCGTCGAGCGGTTGCGGCGGGAGGGCCATCTGGTGGCCGATCCGGCCACGGCGACCGGGCTGAAGGTGGTCGACCCGCTGCTCGAGCTGTGGTTGGCCAACGGACGCAGCTGGCCAACCGAGCTAGAGGCAAGTTGACGAGTCGGCGCTCCTGCGGCTCCTGCGCCGCGCGGGGGCTGCCGATAGGGCCGCAGTGCCCGCTCCGCCCACGAAGACCCTGGGCCTCCTGGTCCTGGTGCTGACGCTTGCGCTCACGTGCGCCGGTGCGGCGGCCGCGCGCACGCCCGGCCCGCACACTGCCGCGCGCACGCCAGGCACGCACGCAGCCGGCGCGCGCACGCCCGCGGCGCGGATGGCGATCGTCAACGGGGCCGCCGCCGAAGCAGGCACGTTCCCGTGGCTCGCGGTGATCTTCCACGAAGGCGAAGGCGAAGGCTTCCAGTGCACGGGGACGGTCGTCTCGCCGAACGTGATCCTGACGGCGGCCCACTGCGTCGAGGACCCGCGCACCGGCGACCGCTACAGCGCCTCCGGCTACTACGTTGTCACCGGAAACACCGACTGGACCCAGTCCACGCGCCAGGTGCTGGGGGTGTCCACCACCGTCGTGTACCCCTCGTTCAATCGCCTGATCGCCTCCGGGGACGCGGCGCTGCTGGTGCTGTCCTCGCCGACGACCGCGCCGGCCCTGCCGCTCGCCTCGCACGCCACCGACGCCGCCTTCCTCGTGCCCGGCCACCGCGCGCTGATGGCGGGCTGGGGCGAGACGTTCCCCGGCGGCCCCGTCCCGCACGAACTCCACTGGGCCGCCACCTCGGTGCAGACGACCCGCTACTGCCGCGCCCACACGCGGGTGTTCATGCCCGGCGAAGAGCTGTGCACGCTCGACAGCCCCGCCCGGCGCAGCGTGGCGTGCTTCGGCGACAGCGGCGGCCCGCTTCTCGGCGCGCTGCCCTCGACCGGAGAAGTCGTCGAGCTCGGCGTGGCCAGTCACCTGTACACCGACTGCCAGCCGGTCTCCCCGGTCGTGTACACGCGCGCCGACCTGATCCGCACATGGGTGCGGGACTGGATCGCCTCGGCCTCGTACCTGCCCGGGACGGTCACCCCCAGCTCCGCGCCTCCCACCGACGTCGGCGCAGGCCGCTCCGCGCAGGCCGCCCCCGGCGTGTACAGCGCCCACCCGGCGAGCGGGCAGGCGATCACGCTGCACGTTGCGAGCAACGGGGAATGGATCACCGAAATCTCCGCCACCACTCGCCTCTCCTGCCGGCAGGGGGCGACGGTGACGGTGTCGCTGAGCTGGCCCGCCGAAGCGCTGTACATCTCCGCGGGTGCCGCCAGCGCGGTGCTGCCCGTCAGCCCGGGCGGCCAGCTCCGTGGCGGCACCGCCTCGCTGAGCGCCCGCTTCACTCCCCAGGGGACTCTGCAGGGCCAGCTGCGCATCCGCGCCGCCGGCGCCTCCCGGCGCCTCGGCGGGTGCAGCGGCCTGCTCGCCTTCATCGCCACGCCCTGAGCGTGCGGCAGGGCGCGGTTTTCCCTAGCCGCTCGCCGGTTGGGCCGGCGTGAGCCCGTGGCGACGCATCACCTCGCCGATGGCTGCGAGGTCCGGGGGTCCGCCCGCGGAGGCGGCCAGGACCTCACGGACGTCACGGAAGTAGTCGGGCCCGAACACTCCAGGCGTGGCGATCGCCAGGAACCTCGCTTCCACGCTGCCGCGGTTCTCGAAGCCGTGGACCGCGCCACGCGGCACGCACATCGCCTGTCCCGCTCCGACCTCGGTCGTCTCGCCGTTCACGGTCCAGGTCGACACGCCGTCGAGCCCGTAGATCGTCTCCTCGAAGGCGTCGTGGCTGTGGGGGGCCGGCATCCTCGCGTTCGCGGGGACGTAGCACTCGAAAACGGTCGCGCTCCCGTTCGAGTCGCCGGCCTCGACGAGAAAGCGGACGCCGAGCTGGCCGAGCGTGATGGTCTCCGTCATGACTGCGCGTACCTCGGGCGTTCGTGCTGCGCGGAATCGTTCGTGCTGCGCGGAATGTGAGACCTGCGTGACCACCATACGCCCGCCGGCCCGATTCGGCTAGCGTCCGCCCCCGATGAGCACCGTCCGCGAGGCCACCTTCGACGTGCTGCGTGCCAACGGGATGACCCGCATCTTCGGCAACCCCGGCTCCACCGAGCTGCCGATGCTGAAGGACTTCCCCGACGACTTCTCGTATGTGCTCGGCCTCCAGGAGCTGGTCGTGGTCGGCATGGCCGACGGCTATGCCCAGGCCAGCGGCGGCCCCGCGCACGCCAACCTGCACACCGCCCCCGGGGTCGGCAATGCCGTCGGAGGGATCTTCAACGCCCAGGCCAACAAGTCCCCGCTGCTGATCACGGCCGGCCAGCAGGTCCGCCCCCAGATCACCTTCGAGGCCAACCTCACCAACCGCGAAGCCGTGCTCGGGCCCGAGCCGTACGTGAAGTGGTCCCACGAACCCCCCCGCGCGCAGGACGTGCCGCAGGCGATCACCCGGGCGATCCACCACGCCACGCTGCTGCCGCGCGGGCCGGCGTTCGTATCGATCCCGATGGACGACTGGGACGAGCAGGCCGACGGGGACGCGGTCGCGCAGCTGCTGGCGCGCGGCGTCCACCCGCGCGCGCTGCCCGACCCGGTGGCGCTCGAGGACCTCGCGGGTGCGCTGCAGCAGGCCAGCAACCCGGTGCTGATCGCCGGCCCCGACATCGATGCCGCCGGCGGCTGGGACGCGGCGGTGGCGCTCGCGGAGAAGCAGCGCCTGGCGGTGTGGGCCACGCCCGCGCCGGGCGGCGGACGGCTCGGCTTCCCCGAGGACCACCCGAACTTCCTCGGGATCCTGCCCCCGGCGATCGGGCCGGCCTCGCAGACGCTCGAGGGCCACGACCTGGTGCTGGTGGTGGGGTCCTCGGTGTTCCCCTACTACCCGTACATCCCCGGACCGCTGCTTCCGCCGGGCACGCGGCTCGTGCAGATCACGAGTGACCCGGCCGAGGCCGCCCGCGCGCCCGTGGGCACGGCCATCGTCGGCGACGTCGGACTAGCCCTGGAGCGCCTGCTCGAGCTGCTTGGCGTCGCCGAGCGCGAGGCGCCCCAGCCGCGGGAGCTACCGGGCGAGCCGGAGCCGAGCGAACCGATCAGCGGCTCGGCGGCCATGGCGGCGCTCGCGGAGGTGTGGCCGCAGGACGCCATCGTGGTGGTCGAGACGCCCTCGAGCACCGTCGCGTTGCGCAACCGCCTGCGCCTGTCGAAGCCCGGCAGCTACTACTTCTCCTCCAGCGGCGGGCTCGGCTTCGGCATCGCGGCGAGCGTCGGCGTGCAGCTGGCCCAGCCCGAACGCCCGGTCGTGTGCGTGCTCGGCGAGGGTTCCGCCCAGTACGGCATCACCGCGCTGTGGTCGGCCGCCAACTATCGCGTGCCGGTGACCTTCCTGGTGCTGCGCAACGAGGAGTACATGATCCTCAAGTGGTTCGCCGAGCTCGAGCAGGCCGCCGGCGCGCCCGGCCTCGACCTCAAGGGCCTCGACGTGGCGAGCGTCGCCGAGGCCTACGGCGTCCCCTCCCGCGAGGTGAGCGGGCGCGACGAGCTCGCCGAGGCGCTGCGCGAGGCGATCGCCGTCGAGGACGGGCCCCGCCTGGTCGAGGTGCCGGTCGCGACCGGCATGTGGCTCGAATAGGGACGGCGTGACCGCGGGGCCGTGGTGACCGCGCTCGGAACCGACGTCCGGCGTATCGCCCCGGAGGCCACTGCCACGGTCAGCGACCGCGCCCCCGACTGGGTCGCCCACGGGACGCCCGACCCGCTGCGGGGCGAGCTGCTGAGGGCCCTCGGGCCGGCCGGGGCGGCGACGAGGGCGCTCGACCTCGTCCGCTACGCCTCCGACGCGAGCCCGTATCGCACGATCCCGCGCGCCGTGGCGATCCCGCGCGACCTCGCCGACGTGCAGGCGGTGCTCGCGCTGGCGCGGCGCAGCGGCACGCCGATCGTGTTCCGCGCGGGCGGCACCAGCCTCAACGGGCAGGCCCAGGGCGAGGGCATCCTGATGGACGTCCGCCGCCACTTCCAGCGGGCCCGCGTGGAGGAGGGGGGAGCGCGCATCCGCGCGCAGCCCGGCGTGATCCTCGGGCACCTGAACCGCATGCTCGCCCGCCACGGCAGGCGCATCGGCCCCGACCCCGCCAGCACCGACATCGCGTGCGTGGGCGGGGTGGTGGCGAACAACTCGGGCGGGATGCGCTGCGGCGTGCACGCCGACTCCTACAGCACGGTCAGCTCGATCACGTTCGTGCTTGCGAACGGGGCCGTGGTCGACACCGCCGCCGCGGGCGCCGCCGAGGCCTTCGCAGCCGCCGCCCCCGAGCTGGCCGCGGGCCTGATCGAGCTGCGCGGGGAGCTGCTCGCGGACGCCCAGCTGTGCGAGCGCATCCGGCGCAAGTTCGAGATCAAGAACACGACCGGCTATCGGCTGTGCGCGCTGCTCGACGCCGACGAGCCGCTCGAGATCTTCCGGCGCCTGCTGATCGGCTCCGAGGGGACGCTCGCGTTCGTCGCCGAGGCGGTGTTCGAGACGCTCCCGCTGCAGCCCGAGACGGCGCTCTCGCTGGTGCATTTCCGCGACATCGACGCCGCCGCCGCGGTCGTACCCGAGCTGGTCGCGGCCGGAGCCAGCGCGACCGAGCTGATGGTTGCGCCGACGCTGATCGCGGCCGCCTGGAACATGCCCGGCACCCCCGAGGCGTGGAAGGAGCTGCCCCCCGAGTCGGCTGCGCTGCTGGTGGAGTTCCGCGCCGACTCCCAGGGAGAGCTGGACGGGCCCGAAGCGCAGGCCCTGTCGATCCTGCAGGCGGAGGGCGTGCTGGAGGCGCCCCGCTTCACGCGCGAGCGCGCCGAGATCGCGATGCTGTGGCACGTACGCGAGGGGATGCAGGGACTGCTCGCGGCGATGCGGGCCCCGGGCGTGCAGCTGATCATCGAGGACGTGTGCGTGCCGCCCGCGCGCGTGGCCGAGGCCGCCAAGGACCTCCAGGCCCTGCTCGGACGCCATGGCTTCCTGCAGGGGGTCGCGGGCCACGCCTCGGCCGGCAATCTGCACTTCCTGCTGACGCCGAACTTCGGCGAGCCGGCCGACCTCGAGCGCTACGACGCCTTCATGCACGAGCTCGTGGAGCTGATCGTGGACACCTACGACGGCTCGCTGAAGGCGGAGCACGGGACCGGGGTGAACATGGCTCCCTACGTGGAGCGCGAGTGGGGCGAGAAGGCGACGGCGATGATGTGGCGGGTCAAGCAGCTCGCCGACCCGGATGGGGTGCTGGCGCCGGGCGTGCTGCTCAACCGCGAGCCGGGGGCGCACCTGCGCAACCTCAAGTCGACCCCCGAGATCGACGCGGTCGCCACGCAGTGCATCGAGTGCGGCTTCTGCGAGCCCGTGTGTCCGAGCCGCGACCTCACCACCACCCCGCGCCAGCGGATCGCGCTGCGCCGCGAGATGGCCCGCCAGCCTCACGGCTCGCCGGTGCTCGAGGCGCTGCTGGAGCAGTATCAGTACGACGCGATCGAGACGTGCGCGGCGGACGGCACCTGCAGCCTCGCCTGTCCGGTGGGGATCGACACGGGCGCGCTCGTCAAGCAGCTGCGGGCGGCCGAGCACACGCCCCGCGCCGAACGTGTCGCGCTCGGCGTCGCCCGCCGCTGGGGCACGGTGGAGAGCTCGGCGCGAGCCGCCCTGCGCGCGGGTGCCGGCGGTGCCGACGGCCTGCTGCGAGCGCTCACGGGCATCGGGCGCGGCGTGCTCGGCGAGGAGCTGATCCCGGCGTGGACGAGCGCGATGCCCGCGCCCGCAGCGGCTCCCGCGAGCCTCCCCGGCGGCGTCGGCCGCGAACAGGCGAGCGCCGTGTACTTCCCGGCCTGCATCAACCGCATCTTCGGCAACCCCCGCTCCAGGGCGGCCGAGCCGTCGCTGTCGCAGGCGATGGTGGCCGTGTCCGAGCGCGCCGGGGAGCCGCTGTGGGTGCCGCCCGACGTTGCGGGGCACTGCTGCTCGACCCCGTGGGGCTCGAAGGGCTACCGCGAGGGGCGGACGCTGATGGCGCGGCGGATGGCCGAGGCGGCGCTGCGCTGGACCGACCAGGGACGGCTGCCGCTCGTGACCGACGCGAGCTCCTGCGCGCAGGCGCTGGCCTGGGAGGAGCTCGGCGAGGTGCTCGAGGAGGATCTGCGGGAGCGCCTGCAGGCGGTGCGGGTGATCGACCCGATCGAGTGGGTGCACGAGCGCCTGCTCGGCTCGCTGGAGCTTGGCGGGCCGCTGCGGGCGGTGGCGCTGCACCCGCCCTGCGCGGCGGTCCAGGAGGGCCTCGACGGGAGGCTGCGCGAGATCGCCGGGGCGCTGGCCGAGGAGGTGCTCGAGCCGCTCGTCGGGGGGTGCTGCGGCATGGCCGGGGACCGCGGGCTGCTGCACCCCGAGCTGCCGGCGGCGGCCCTGGGCGAGACCGCCCGTGAGCTGTCCGGGCGCGAGCTCGATGCGTGCGTGTCCTGCAACCGCACCTGCGAGCTGGCGCTCGAGGGGGTGACGGGACGTCCATACGAGTCGATCGTGACGACGCTCGAGCGCCTCACACGGCCGCCTCGAGCTCCTCACACGGCCGCGCGGGTCTAGGATCTGAGGGCGATGCGACGCTCCCCGGACCGGCCACTCGGGGTCTCGCCGGCGACGGTGGGCGACTACCGCGAGCTGGCCCGCAGGAAGCTGCCGCGCCAGCTGTTCGACTACCTCGACGGCGGCGCCTACGAGGAGGCCACGATGCACGCCAACGTGGCCGATCTCGAGCGCGTGCTGCTGCGCCAGCGTGTGATGCGCGACGTGTCGGTGCGCGACCAGTCCGTCGAAGTGCTCGGCCAGCAGCTGGCGATGCCGGTGGTGCTCGGGCCGGTGGGGCTGGCGGGCATGATGGCGACCCGCGCCGAGGTCCAGGCCGCGCGTGCCGCCGAGCGCGCGGGCATCGCGTTCACGGAGTCGACCGTGTCGATCTGCCCGATCGAGGAGGTCGCGGCGGCCACCAGCCGCCCGCCGTGGTTCCAGCTGTACGTGATGCGCGACCGCGGCTACGCGGAGGACCTGATGGCCCGCGCCCGTGCGGTCGGCTCGCCGGTGCTCGTGCTGACGATCGACCTGGCGGTGGTGGGCGCCCGTCACCGTGACATCCGCAACGGCCTCGGCAAGACCACTCGCTGGGGCAGCCTGCGCCGCGGCCTCGACCTCGTCAGCCACGCCCAGTGGGTCCGCGACGTCCCGATCGGCGGCAAGCCGCTGACGTTCGGCAACCTCGAGAAGGCCGTCCCGGGCGCGCGCTCGCCGAGCGCGTTCCGCGAGTGGGTCGACGCCCAGTTCGACCCGTCGGTGACGTGGGAGGACATCGCCTGGGTGCGCGAGCACTGGGACGGTCGCCTCGCGGTGAAGGGGGTGCTCGACGCGGAGGACGCCCGCCGCGCCGCCGAGGCCGGCGTCGACGGCATCGTCGTGTCCAACCACGGCGGGCGCCAGCTGGACTCGGTGCCATCGACCGCCCGGGCGCTGCCGGAGATCGCCGACGCCGTCGGGGATCGCGTCGAGGTACTGGTGGACGGGGGCGTGCGCACCGGCCTGGACGTTGTGAAGATGCTCGCCCTCGGGGCCCGCGCGGCGCTGATCGGGCGCGCCTGGGGTTGGTCGGTGGCGGCACGAGGCGAAGCCGGCGTCCGCCACGTGCTCGGCGTGATGAAGGCCGACATCGATGTGGCGCTCGGGCTGACCGGGTGCAGATCGGTGACGGAGCTCGACCGCTCCTCCCTGGCGGGCGGCGCCGAGGGCGCCGAGCGTCTGCTGGCGCGCGAATAGCCACCGCCCGGCCGCTCGGCGTGCACGAGACGCAAGCCGACATCGAGGCGCTGCAGGCGCTGCTGGACCGCAGCTACGCCGCTGCCGGTGGGCGCCTGCTGAGCATCCACACGCCAGAGCGGCGCCTCGACGCCGCCGGCGTGGTGGATCTGCTGCAGGGGATCTGCTTGCTCGCGCTGGCCACGGTCAGCTCGGACGGGCGTCCGTTCGTGGGCCCGGTGGACGGCGTCCTCTTCCGGGGGGCGTTCCACTTCGGGTCGGCCCCGGACTCGCTGCGCTTCCGTCACATCCGCGCAGATCCTCGGGTCAGCGCCACGCACCTCCGGGGCGAGGAGCTGGCGGTGACGGTCCACGGCCGGGCCGTGGAGGTCGACACGCGGGCGGGGCCCTGCCGGGATGCCCTGCTCGAGGTCTACCGGCCACGCTACGGCGAGGGCTGGGAGCGGTTTCTCGACTCCGGGCCGGTCTACGCGCGCATCGACCCGGAGCGCATGTTCGCCTTCCACGCCCCGGGCGAGCCGGGCTGAGAAGGCGCGGCGGGCGTCCGCCGATGCGGTTGCCGGCCGCGGCGCCGCTGCGGCTGGTGGGCGACAACAGGACTGCTTCTCGGAATACTTGTGGACCAGATGCTGGCCGGTGCCGAACTCGACGGACGGATCCTCGACGGCCGCTACGAGCTGCGCGGGGTCATCGGAGAGGGGTCCTTCGGGCGCGTCTACCGGGGCCACGACCGGCGCCTGGCGCGGCCCGTGGCGGTGAAGGTGATCAAGCCGTGGTGGGCGGAGGACGGCGCCTCGATCGAGCGCTTCCAGCACGAGGCCCGGCTGCTGGCACGCGTCAACGACCCAGGGATCGTGCAGATCTACGACTTCGGCCACACCCCGACGGGGCCGTACTACGTCGCCGAGCTGGTGGAGGGGGAGAGCCTCGAGGAGCGTCTGCGGGGCGGTCCCGTGCCCGTCGCCGAGGCCGTCCGCATCGCCGAGCAGCTGTGTGCCGCGCTCGGCAGCGCCCACGCCGAGGGTGTCGTGCACTGCGACGTCAAGCCGGCCAACGTGCTGCTGGACCAGCGCGGGCGGGTGAAGGTGGGGGACTTCGGCGTGGCCCGCTTCGGCGAGACGACCTCCGACGAGAGCTCGGCGCTGTTCGGCGGGACCCCCCGCTACATGTCGCCAGAGCAGGCCCGCGGACGGCGGCTGACGCCGGCCAGCGACGTGTACAGCGCGGGCGTGGTGCTGTACGAGATGCTCGCGGGCAAGCCCCCGTTCCAGGCCGGCTCGGCGGTCGAGCTCGGCATCTCCCACCTGCAGGAGGCGCCCCCGGAGCTCCCGGCCACCGTGCCGCCGGCGCTGCGCGAGGTCGTGGCGGTGGCGATGGCCAAGCGCCCGGGAGAGCGCTACCGCGACGGTGCGGTGATGGCGGCCGCGCTGCGGGCGGCGAAGGACTCGATGCACGACCCGGGCGCATCGACGGCGCAGCTCGCGTTGCCGCCCCGGGAGTCCCCCGCCGTCGAGGAGCGGGGTGCGACCCCGGCCGCGACGGTCAAGCAGGCGCCGCTGCGGCGCAGGGAGGAGGGGGAGGCCAGAAAGAGCTCGCCGGCCATCGAGAGCACGCCGGTCGCGGACGCGGTCGCGGCTCCTGCCCGTGGCCGCGAAGGCGCCTCGGCGGGCGCCACGGTCGCGATGCCCCGCAAAACGCCGTCCGGCAAGCGCGTGCGGCGCAGACGCCGGGGCCCGTGGCTGGCGCTCGCGGTCGTGCTGGCGGGCGCCGGCGCGGGCGCGTACCTGCTTCTGCGCGGGACCGCCAGGACGACGGTGCCGCGCCTGCAGGGCCTGCACCGCCCGAGCGTGCTGGAGCGCACCGGGCGCACACACGTGCACGCCGTGTTCGCCTCCCACTATTCCCACGCCCCCGTGGGCGTCGCGGTCGCCCAGATCCCCCGCGCCGGGACGCGTGTCCGCGAGGGCTCGGACGTGCGCGTGCTGATGAGCGCCGGGCCGCCGCCCGTGGCGGTCCCGAACGCCGTCGGGGAGCCCGCCGCCGAAGCCGAGGCCGCGATCGCGGGGGCCGGGTTGCGCTACGCGTTGCGAACCGCTCCCGCCGCCGGGCATGCGCCCGAATCGGTGCTGTCGGAGAGCCCCTCGGCCGACACGAGCGTGCCGAGCGGCTCGACGGTCACGCTGACCGTCGTGGCGTCACCCCAATGGCGGGCGCTGACGAGCTTCTCCGGGATCGACGACGGCCAGTCGGTGCCGTTCCGGATCCGTGGCCACCGCTGGCGGCTCTCCTACACGATGTCCTACCGCCACACATGCCTGTTCCTGGTGGTGTGTCAAGGGCCGAGCGCGTCGGTGGAAGAACTCCCGGGCTCCTCGAGCTTCGGCGAATTCGAACTCGACGAAGGCTCCGGCACGCACTACCACGTGTACGACGGCGGTCCCGGTCTCTACCGAGTCACCGTCACCGGCGGGCACGACCCTGCGCGCTGGTCGGCCACCGTCGAAGACTTCTACTAGGCGCGCCTCCGCGCGCGCACGGCCCGGGGAGAGCGCCGGGCGCTACTTCGTGATGACGACCGGGTCGGCCACGTCGACCGGCTCGGCCTCGCGCAGGGCGCGGGTCAGGAGCTCGCGCAGGATCGCCCGCTCGGCGGGCTCGAGCCCGCGCAGGACGTCGGCCTCGACGCTTTCCTGGGCGCACTCGGCGCCGGTGAGCGCGTGGCGGCCCTTGGCGGTCAGGTTGACGAGGTGGCGGCGGCGGTCCTGGGGGTCGCGCTGGCGCGTGACCCAGCCCACCTCCTCGAGCTCGTTGAGCAGCAGCACGACATTGTTGGCGTCCATGCACAGCGCCTCGGCCAGCTCCTGCTGGGGCCCGCCGTCGTGGTCGCGCACGTAGCTGAGGGCCATGAGCTGGCGCAGGTGCATGCCGAGCAGCTGCTCGTCGCTGCGCCTGAAGACCTGCTTTGCCAGGCGCGTGAGGAGCACCATCGTGCCGGGGGCGTTCTGGGTGGCTTCCTTCGCCAAAGCGACCACATTCTACCAGATCGGGATGATTATCATGTTGTGTTGATGATCCTTGGAGCAAGGATGATATTTGCTATGTTGTCAGTCCTTGCAATCTGGAAGGAGCATCAGCATGAGTGCAGCCACCGTCACCAAGCCCGACATCGCCCCGCCCACAAGCCCCGCGAGCGAGCGTCGCCGCTGGGTCGCCCTGGCGGTGCTGTGCCTCGGCCAGCTGATGATGGTGCTCGACGCGACGATCGTGAACGTCGCGCTGCCCTCGATCCAGCACGACCTGCACTTCAGCCAGGGGAACCTCACGTGGGTCGTGAACGGCTACCTGATCACGTTCGGGGGCTTCCTGCTGCTGGCCGGCAGGATGGGCGACCTGGTCGGTCGCAAGAAGGTCTTCCTCGCCGGTCTGGCGGGCTTCACGCTGGCGTCGATCCTATGCGGGCTGGCTCCCACGCAGGGCGCCCTGATCGGCGCGCGGCTGCTACAGGGCGTGGGCGGCGCCGTCGCGTCGAGCGTGATCCTGGCGATCATCGTGACCGAGTTCCCGGGGCGCGCCGAGCAGGCCAAAGCGATGGGCCTGTACGCGTTCGTGTCGGCGGGCGGCGGCTCGATCGGCCTGCTCGCCGGCGGCGCGCTGACGCAGGGACTCGACTGGCACTGGATCTTCTTCGTGAACGTCCCGATCGGCATCGTCGCCCTCGTCGCCGGCTATGCCCTGATCGAGGAGAACGCGGGCATCGGCCTGCGCGGCGGCGTCGACGTGGCCGGGTCGGTGCTGATCACGCTCGCCACGATGCTGGGCGCCTTTGCGATCGTGAAGTCCAGCGACTACGGCCTGCTGTCGCTGCGCACGCTGCTGGCGGCGGGCGGCTCGCTCGCGCTGCTGGCGGCGTTCCTGTCGCTGGAGGCGAGGATCGCAAACCCGATCATGCCGCTGCGCGTGCTGCGCCTGCGGATGCTGATGGGCTCCAGCCTGGTTCGCGGGCTGCTGGTCACGGGCATGTTCTCGGCGTTCTTCCTCGGAGCGCTGTATCTCGAGCACGTGCTCGGCTACGACGCGATCCAGACCGGCCTGGCGTTCATGCCGCTGACGATCGCGATCGCGGCCATGTCGCTCGGCGTGACGGCGCGGCTGGTCGAGCGCATCGGCTCGGTGAGCACGCTGACGCTGGGCCTCGGCGGGATCATCCTCGGGCTCGTCCTGCTCGCCACGCAGGGCGTCCACGCCAGCTACTTCCCCGGCCTGTTCGTCGCGTTCCTGGCGCTCGGCCTGGGCGCCGGAGCCTCGTTCCTGCCGCTGCTGACGATCGGGATGTCCGACGCGCAGCCACAGGACGCCGGCCTCGCGTCGGGGATCATCAACGTCTCGGTGCAGCTGTTCGGGGCGATCGGGCTGGCGACGCTCGGAACGATCGCCACCGACCACGCGAAAGCGCTCGCACAGGCGGGTCACAGCACGCCGAGCGCGCTCACCGGGGGCTACCACCTCGCCTACATCGTGGCGGCGGTGTGCGTGGCCGGAGGCATCCTGGCGGCGCGTGCCTTCCTGCGTCCGCCCGGGGCACCCCGGCTCGTGGAGTCCGACCTCGACGAGCGCGAGCTCCTCGGCGAGCCCGACATGGCGACCGTCTCGGCGGGGTGAGCGCGATGCCGTGGCTCTCGGAGGCCGACCCGCGCAGCAGCTCAGTTCGCCTGCGGATGGCGGACGCGCTGGCGCGTCTCGGCGTAGCGCGTGACCTCGTAGACGATCAGTCCGCAGGCCACCGCCGTCACCAGTCCCAACGCGAGCAGCGCCGGCACGGCGGTGGCGAGCGGGATCATGGCAACCAGCACGGCGGCCGCCAGCAGCCGCTGCGTGTTGAAGCTGCCGATGTTGCGCCGCTTGAACGCGCTCAGGGCGAGCAGGTACAGCGCGATCCCGCCGCACAGCGCCGTCGCCGGGACGATTTCCAGGTGCGCGTGCAGTTCGATCAGCGTGCGCTTGACGCCGATCGCGAACAGGATGATCCCCGCCATCATCGGCAGGTGCAGGTAGGTGTAGGAGTCGCGGGCGATTAGCGCCTGCTTGTCGGGATCGGCGTGGCGCAGGCGGCGTTCCCCGACGATCGCCACCACGTCGAAGTAGGCCCACCACAACGCCGCGGCGACGGCGAGCCCCAGCAGCGCGCCGACGATCACGCCCGTGGTGAGTGTGAGCCTGTCGGCACCCACGCCGAGCGACACCACCGACTCGCCGAGGGCGATGATGATCACGAGGCCGTGGCGCTCGGCGAAATGGCTGGGCGTGATGCGCCATCCATCGACACCCCGCAACAGGATGCCGCCGTAGTCGACCGCCAGCGCCGCCACCCAGCAGGCCGTCCGTGCGGGGCCGTCGAGCACGCCCGCGAGCACCAGCAGGGCGGCGGCCGGCATCATCGTCGTCCCCAGCCGCCCCACGACCGTGCCCAGCTGCTGGTCGTGTTCCTTGCGCGCCACATACGTGTAGGTGGCGAGGTGGAACGAGCGCACGGCGAAGTAGCCGAGCCCGAAGATCAGCCCGTAGCTGCCGAATGCGCGGGGCACGGCGAGCGAGGTGACGAGCATCGCGCCCATCGCCCCGATCAGCATCACCCGCAGGTGCTCCTCCTCGGCATCGGCGGTGTTGCCGAGCCACGCGTAGCCCGACCATCCGAACCACAGCACGGCGAGGATCGCCATCCCCTGTGCGAGCCGGCCCCAGGTTGGGATCGCCGACACGTAGCCCGACACCTGCGTGATCGCGAACACGAACACGAGGTCGAAGAACAGCTCCAGGGGGGTGACCCGCTTCTCCTGTTCGGCACTCTGCTCGAGCAGCTCCGCCGGGATCGAGGCGGCATCCGCCGTGCCGGCGGGAGCTTCGCCGAGCACCTCGGCGCTCGCCTGCGGGGTGCTGCTCACGCCACCAGGATGACGCGTCGTGGACCCGCCAACGGGCACGGGCGTAGACTCGGCGGCGCTCTCGCAGGCAGCGCGTACCGAAGGAGGAGCGCAGATGAACGACCAGCAGGCGTCCGGAACGGTGCTCGTCACCGGTGCCTCGGGCTATCTCGGGGGCTGGTGCGTGGTGGAGGCCCTCGAGCGCGGCTACCAGGTCAGGGCCAGCGTCCGCAACGCCTCCCGCGAGCAGGAACTGCGCGACATGATCGAGTCCAAGCGGGGCTCGAGTGCCGGGATGTCGGTGGTGGAGGCGGACCTCGCCTCCGATGACGGTTGGCAGCAGGCGGTCACCGGATGCGACTACGTCCTCCACGTCGCCTCGCCGTTCCCACCGGCCCAGCCGAAGGACCCCGACGAGCTGATCGTCCCGGCGCGGGAGGGCACCCTGCGGGTGCTGCGCGCGGGCCTCGCCGCCGGCGTGCGACGGGTGGTCGTGACCTCCTCCGTGGCCGCCGTGCGCAACTTCGAGCCGCTCCCGGACCGGCCGCTCACCGAGGAGGACTGGACCGACCCGGACCTGCCGAACCTGAGCCCCTACTCGCGCTCGAAGACGATCGCCGAGCGCGCCGCCTGGGACCTCGCCCGCGAGCGGGACGCCACCGATCGCCTGGCCGTAGTGAACCCCAGCGCGATCCTCGGGCCCGTGCTCAGCGCCCACCGCTCGACCTCGGTGGGGCTGGTTGAGCGGCTGCTGGGCGGCATGCCGGGGATGCCGCGGCTGTCTTTCAGCGTGGTTGACGTGCGCGACGTGGCCGACCTGCACCTGCTGGCGATGAGCTCGCCCCAGGCGGCGGGGGAGCGCTTCCTCGCCGTCGGGCCCTCGCTGTGGATCTCCGAAATGGCCGACATCCTGCGCGAGCAGCTCGGGCCGGCGGGAGCGAAGGTGCCACACAGGACCTTCCCGGACCTGTTCGTGCGCCTGGCGGCGCGCTTCGATCCCGGCCTGCGCTCCTTCACGGCGGATCTCGGCCGGCGCATCGAGTTCTCCAACGACAAGGCCCGGCAGCGACTCGGCTGGGCGCCGCGCCCGACGCAGGACACGCTCGTGGAATGCGCAGACAGCCTGCTCGCACAGCGCGAGCCCGCAGCGGCAGCGGCCTGAGCGGCGGCGGGGGTTCCCGCCGAGTTCCCATCGGACGCCGGGGCTTGGAGCCGGGTTCCTATCGTGTACGCGATGGGGCAGTTGCAGCACCTGGAGACGACATAGGCACACCGCTGTTCGAGCTGGCCGGCCCTGCGGGGGTCGGCTCCGGGGAATCTGGATTCGGCGACGGCGCCTACGAGGCGCGGGCGGGCGTTCCGCCCGAGGCGGAGCTGGAGGCGCTCGATGCCTACTCGCGCACCGTCGCGGGCGTCGTGGAGCGCCTCGCCGGCAGCGTCGCCAGCCTGCGCGTGATGCGCGCCGGGCGTCGCGGGCGCGTGCCCGTCGGCGCGGGCAGCGCGGTGGTGCTGACCCCCGACGGCTTCCTGCTGACCTCCGCCCACGTGGTCGCCGGGCGCGACCGCGAGGGGCGCGCCACATTCGTCGACGGCCGCGAGCTCGCCTTCCGCGTGGCCGGGTCGGACCCGCTGTCGGATCTCGCCGTGCTGAGGGCCGACGGGGACGAGCTGAATCCGGCAGAGCTCGGCGACGCCGCCCACCTGCGCGTGGGCCAGCTGGTGGTCGCGATCGGAAACCCGCAGGGCTTCGCCGGCTCGGTCACCGCCGGCGTCGTGTCGGCCCTGGGGCGCTCGCTGCCCGCCCGATCCGAGAACGCGGTGCGGATGATCGACAGCGTGATCCAGACGGATGCCGCCCTGAACCCGGGCAACTCGGGTGGGGCGCTGGTGGACTCGTTCGGGCGCGTCGTGGGGGTCAACACCGCGGTCGCCGGCGTGGGTCTCGGGCTGGCGGTCCCGATCAACGACGCAACCCGCAAGGTGATCGGCGCGTTGATGCGCGACGGGCGCGTGCGGCGCGCCTACCTCGGCGTGGCCGGGGGACCGCGGCCGCTGCCCGCGCGGGCACGGCGGGAACGCGACCAGGCGACCGGCGTCGAGGTGATCGAGGTGACCTCCGGCAGTCCCGCCGAGGGCGCCGGCGTGCGCCCCGAGGATCTGATCGTCGAGCTCGCCGGAAGCCGCGTGAGCGGCGTCGACGACATACAGCGTCTGATGGTCGCCGACCTGATCGACGCGCCCGTCGAGGTGATCGTGCTGCGCGGCGGAGAGCCGCTGCAGCTGCGCCTCGTCCCGCGCGAGCTGCGCTAGGCCTTCCGCGCGAGCTGCGCCGGGCCCCCGCGCGAGCTGCGCCAGTCGCCCCGGCGCGCGCGGCCCCCCGAGCGCCGCGCGGGTATGGTCCGCGTCGGTGCGGGCGCCCGGAGAGACCATCGAGATCGGCCTTCCCGACGGAGGCACGCTGCACGCCGAGTACTTCGCGGCGGCGGGGGAGGGACCCCACCCGGGGGTCGTGGTGCTGCACGAGTCCTTCGGCCTCAACGACGACATCCGCCGCATCGCCTCCCGCTTCGCGGAGGCCGGATACGCCGCGCTGGCTCCCAGCCTGTATTCCCACGGCCGGCGCATCGTGTGCCTGTCACGTGTGATCGTCGACATGCTGCGCGGCTCGGTGGCGCGCGAGATCGGCGACATCCACGCCGCCCGCGAGGCCCTTGGGGCGCGGGAGGAGGTCGACGCCTCCCGGATCGCGGTGGCGGGCTTCTGCCAGGGCGGGGGCTTCGCTCTGATCGCGGGCACGCGTCCGGGCTTCCGGGCCGCCGCGGTCAACTACGGGGACGTGCCCGAGGAGCGCGCCAAGCTGGACGGGGCGTGCCCGGTGGTCGCCTCCTTCGGCGCCCGCGACCGCCTGTTCGGGGCCAACATGGCCGCGCGCCTGGAGGATCACCTGGGCGCGCTCGGGGTTCCCCACGACGTGAAGCTCTACGACGGCGTGGGGCACTCCTTCTTCTCCGAGGTGGACGGCTGGCAGGGGTGGCTGGCGCGCATGCCCTCGCCGCTGTCGGTCGGCTACGACCAGCGGGCGGCCGACGACGGCTGGGAACGGATGCTCGGTTTCTTCGCCGAGCACGTGTGACCGCGCCGCTCTTGACGCGACCGCCCGGCCCCTGACGCGACCGCCCGGCCCCTGACGAGACCGCCCGGCCCCTGACGCGACCGCCCGGCCCCTGACGAGACGGCCCGGCCCTTGACGAGACCGCCCGGCCCTTGACGAGAGCGCCTAGCGGCTCTTGACGAGGCCCACCACGTGGCCCTCGGGATCGGCGAACAGCGCGATCGTGGGGCCGCCGGGCACGTCCATCGGCGGCTGCACGGTGGACCCGCCGAGCTCCGAGATCTTCTCCAGGGCGGCCGCCAGGTCGGGGACTTCGACGTAGAAGGTCACGTGGCCGGGACCTTCGGGGCTGGCGCCGACGCCGCCGTCGATGCCGTCGTCGTCGGGGTGGGCCATGTAGTAGGAGCCCCCCATCACGTCCTGCATCTGCCAGCCGAACGCCTCGCAGTAGAAGCTCTGCAGCCCCGCTGCGTCGGTCCCCAGGATCTCGAAGTGCGTAACCGGGTTGCCCATCTGGCTCCTCTCTGTCGCGGGGGGCGCCAACAAACCTGTGGCGGTGCGCCGGAACGATGTGACGGGCTTCACCTACCCTGCCGGGCCGGGCCGGGAAACGCGGTGAGGACGCAGTTCCCACGCCGCCGCGGCTATCTTTGGCCGCCCCGCCGACGCCCATGAGCACGCTCTCACTCCACGGAGACCCCGCCCGCTTCCCCGCCGGACTGCAGGAGCTAGGCGACGGCGTGTGGGCGTGGACCCAGCCCAACGGCGGCCTCGGCGAGTCCAATGCGGGGCTGGTGCGGGGGAAGGGCCAGTCGCTGCTGGTGGACACCCTCTGGGACCTGCGCCTGACGGGCGCGATGCTCGCAAGCATGGCGGAGCCGACGGCGCAGGCCCCGATCCGCCGGGTGGTCAACACCCACGGGGATGGAGATCACTGCTGGGGCAACCAGCTGCTCGCCGGCGCGGAGCTGATCGGCACCGAGGCGTGCGCCCACGACGTCGCCTCCGAGGACCCCCGCGGGGTGAGGGTGCTGCGCAAAGCGGCAGGCGTCGTCGGCCAGGTCGCCCAGCACGCGCCCCAGGGCCTCCCCGGCGTGGAGCAGGGGGTGGGGCTGGGCGCGTTCGCCTCCCAGCTGGCGCCGTTCGACTTCGAGGGCGTGGAAGCCACCCCTCCGACCCACACATTCACGAGCACGCTCGAGCTGGACGTCGGCGGCCGCGCAGTCCACGTGATCGAAGTGGGCCCCGCGCACACGCCGGGCGACGCGATCGTGCACGTCCCCGACGCGCGCATCGTGTTCGCGGCCGACGTGATGTTCCTCGGCGTGGCGCCGATCATGTGGAGCGGCTCGGTCGAGCGCTGGCAGGCCGCTCTGCAACGGATCGCCAAGCTGGACCCGGTGCGCGTGGTTCCCGGCCACGGGCCCGTGACCGACCTCGACGGTGTGCGGGAGATGGGCGCCTACTGGGACTTCGTGGCGCCGGCGGTGAGGGCGAGACTGGCCGCGGGACGCACCCCGGAGGAGGCCGCCCGGGACGTAATCGCCTCGCCGGATTACGCCGCACAGCCGTTCGCGAGCTGGGATGGACCGGAGCGGCTGATCGTCAGCGCCGACACGATCGCCCGCAACGACCGCGGCGAGGTCGGGCGTCCCGGGGACGTCGCCCGCCTGGGGCTGCTCGCGGCGATGGGTGCCTTCGCGGTCGAGCGCGCGGGCGCCGGCCGGTAGCGCCCGTCAGGCGGCGAGGCCCGCTTCGGCGCGGGCGAGGGTGCCGGGGAGCTCGCTGGCCGGCACCGGCCGCGCGAGGTGGAAGCCCTGCCCGTGGCGCACGCCCAGCTCGCGCAGCGCCTGCAGCTCGGCCGCCGTCTCGATGCGCTCGGCGATCGTCAGCGATCCCGATTCGGCCGCGAAGCGCAGCAGCGAGCTCGCCAGCGAGCGCCGCACGGGGTCGGCGTCGATCGAGGAGATCAGCTCGCCGTCGAGCTTGATCACCTCGGGGGCGAGCCTGAGGATGTGCATCAGGCTGCCGAACCCGCATCCCGCGTCGTCGATCGCGAGCCTCGCGCCCGTGGCCCGCAGGTCGCGCAGCCGGCCGGCGAGCTGGGGGTGCTCCGCCACCCGGCCCTGCTCGGTGAGCTCCACGATCACCCGCTCGGAGCGCACGTCCGTCATCGCCTCGGTCACGCCTCCCGACGCGAGCGCCGCGGGTCCGGCGTTGAGCGACAGCAGGGCCGTCCCGGGCAGCTCGCCGAGATGGGCGAGCGCGGCCTCCACGATCGCCACCTCGAGCTGCACCCCGAGTCCCACGCGGTGGGCGAGCGAGATCACGGCGGCGGGCGTCTTGGAGCCCCACGCGGAGAAGCGCACGAGCGCCTCGGCGGCCAGCATGGAGCCGTCCTCGAGGTCGAAGATCGGCTGGAACACGAGCGAGAAGTCGCGGGTGGCGACGATCTGCTCCACCCACCCGCGGGCCGCGGCGTCGCGGCCGCCCCCGCCGTCCCTGCCGGCCGTTCGGTCCGTGCCGGCCGCGCCGTCCATGCCGCCCCCACCATCTGCTTCGTCCGCGCCGGCCGCATCGCCCGAGAGCTGCGCGGTCATACGCGAGAAGTCGCGTGCGGCGCCCACCACGGAGGTCACGAACTCGGCCAGGCTCGCGAGCAGCACCACGTCGCGCGGCTCGAACGCGCGCGGCCGTCGCGAGCCGGCGTTGATGACCCCGATCGGGCCGTCGGGGCGCATCAGGGGCACGCTCACCATCGAGCGGATGCCCCGCCCCGGGCTGGCCTCGCGGTCGGCCCGCGGGTCGGTCTCGGTGTCGTCGGCGAGCAGCGTCCGGCGCTCACGCAGCGCCTGGCCGGCGAGGCTGCCCGCGAGCGGGATCTCCTCGCCCACGTGCTCGCTGGCACGACCCGCCGCGCACGCGTACCGCAGCGAGCCGTCCTCGACCACGAGCCCGACGAGCACCTCGTCGGCGCCGACGAGCGCCGCGAGCGCCTGGTCGGCCACGCGCTGCATCAGCGCCAGGGGGTCCACCGCGCGGCGAATAGAGGCGTTCAGGTTGAACCAGTCATCCATGGGGAGCGGTCCGCCCTTCGGGCGTCCACCGTTCCTATCGTGCGCAGGCGGGCGCCCGCTTTAGCGATGCAGCCGAACAGGTGGACGATCGCCCAGCCCTGGCCGCGGGAACCCTTATTGGCTAACGTGGGCGCCGTGCAGCGGGTGATGCTCAAGTCGAAGATCCACCGCGCGACGGTCACGGACTGCGACCTCCACTACGTCGGCTCGATCACGATCGACCGCGAGCTGCTGGACGCCGCCGACATCCGCGAGCACGAGCAGGTGCACGTCGTGGACATCGACAACGGGGCCCGCTTCGAGACCTACACGATGGCCGGGGAGCCGGGCTCGGGGGTCATCTGCATCAACGGCGCCGCCGCCCGCCTGGTGCAGCGGGGAGACCGCGTGATCGTCATCTCCTACGCCCACTACGAGCGCGAGGAGCTCGACGGCTACGCCCCCCGCGTCGTGCACGTCGAGGCGCAGACCAACCGCATCGTCTGCGTCGACGAGGAGGTGGGCAGCCTCCTCACCGAGGACCTCAGGATCTCAGCGGAGCCGGCCTAGGGGCCGGCGGCCCGCGGCGGGCCCGCTCGAAGAGACCCCGCCGCGGTAGCCGTCTGTCACGCCGCACGGGCGAGTTCGGGGGCCGCAACGTCTGTCACGCCGCACGGGCGAGTTCGAGGGCCGCAACGCCCTCGCGGGACACGGCGCGCGAGCGCTCGACCTCCTCGGCGTCGTTGATCGCCCAGCCGAGGCGCTGGATGAACTGGCCGGCCGAGTGCTCGGTGTCCAGGTGGATGGAGTGGACCTGCTCGTCGAGCAGCACCGCCTCCTGGTCGCCGGTGCTCCGGTGCTCGGTGATCACGATGACCCTTGGCATGTGACTTTCTCCGTGGGTGGTCGGGGGAAGCTGAGCAACAGAGACATTGCTCAGTAAGTCAATCGAGATTATCAGGTAATCCCGGAGACCCCAACCATCTGGGCGACCTCGTCCAGCTCGGCCATCGCCGCTTCGCGGGTCGTCCCGAGCACGTAGGCGAGCTCGGATGCGAGCTCCTCGCGCGTCGGCGTCCGCTGCTCGAGGATCGCCTGGCGCAGCAGCGACAGCGTCGCTCCCATGACCGCCTCCAGGCGCGCCATCCGCACCAGCAGCTCGGCGGTGCCCTCGCCGCCGTGACCGTCGTGCAGACGGTCCGAGCCGGGGCCGTCGCTCCAGGAGCGGCGGTCCAGGAGGACCAGCTCGCCACCCTCGGGGGGAGGGCCGGGAGCCTGCTTGCCTGTGCGCGCGGAGGACTTCACGTGGGTGTGCCCTGGTGCCTAGCAGGCACTCGCCCGTTCGGCAATCACGATTCTCGCCCAGTTTGCGGCTTTGCCGGCGAGGGGTGGCCGAGGGTCGTACCGGGCAGTGGATGCGCGGGCCGGCGTCGATGGATCGACCGGCGTGTGCGGCCGTCCGGCGGGCGGGACTAGCCCGCGGGCGACCACGTCTCGGGGTGGCCGGGGAGGTGGGCCAGGCGCGGCTCCGCCCGCAGTTCCTCCGGGGTGGCGGGGCGTTCGGTGAGCTCGCGCGTGGAGCGGGGGACGAGCGCGAGCAGCAGCACCGCGAGCCCGATCACGCTCCCCACACCGAGCACGGTCTGCGCCCCGAGCGCTTCCGCCAGCGGGCCCGCCAGCACGTACCCCAGCGGCAAGAGGGCCAGCGAGCCCATCCAGTCATACGCGCTCACCCGCGAGAGCATGTGCGCGGGGATGTGCCGCGCGAGCGCCGTCTCCCACCAGATCAGCATCAGCGAGAACCCCCACCCTGTGGCGAAGCCGCACGGGATCACGAGCGCCAGCGGGGCCCCGAGGGCGAACACCGCCAACTGCAGCGGCCAAGCGAGCGTCAGCAACAGGCCCGTCCTCAGCGGGTGCGTGGGACGCCAGCGCAGGCTCGCGAGCGCCCCGAACACGGCGCCGATCCCGGCCACCGTCTCGATCACCCCGAACACGCCCGCCCCTCCGTAGTGATCGCGCGCGATCCCCGGGGCGAGCGCGTACCACTGCGCGTACATGCACAGCACCGCTCCCGAGTAGGCGGCGATCGTGACCCACACCCAGGTCCGCGAGCGCACCTCGCGAAAGCCCCCTCCCAGCTCTCGCAGGAGCGACTCCGAGCGCGCCTGCAGACCCCGCGGGCGCGGGTGCACGCGGGCCAGCATCAGCGCGCTGAACACGAACGTGGCGGAGTCGAACGCGAACGCCTCACCGGCGCCCACGCCGAGCACGAGCGCCGTCGCCAACGCCGGCCCGACCAGCGTCGCGAGGTTGGCCGTCCATTCGGTCAGGGCGCGCGCGTCGAGGATCTGATCCTCCGGCACGGTCTGCGGGACCAGGCCGCTGTAGGCGGGCCGGAAGAAGGCCTCGGCCGCCCCGTAACAGGCCTCGATCACGACCAGCTCCACGACCGTGGCGCCACCCGTGAGGATCAGCACCGCCAGCACCGCGTGCAGGGTCGCCCGCACGAGGTCGGTGGCGATCATCACGCGCTGGCGCGGCAGCCGGTCGGCCCACACCCCACCGATCAGCAGCAACGTCACCATCGCGAGCGCCTGGGCGCCGAGCACCAGTCCGAGGTCGCCGACGGAGCCCGTCGTGTCGGTCACGTACAGGGCGATCGCCACCAGCACCACGCCGTCGCCGATCGCGCTCGCGGCCTGGCCGGCGAACATGAACCTGAAGTTGGGGTGGCGCAGGACGCGCGTGTACTGACCCACGGGACGCTCCGGGAGGGCTCTTCAGGACCCGGAAACGGTCCGGCCGCCCGTGTCGACGAGCTCCTGCACGCGCTCGCGGCCGTCGCCGATCAGCGGCGCGCCGTGGGCCAGCAGGACGTTCTCGAACGGGACCGACTCCAGCAGCCGCCCGAGCCCGTCGAGCAGCGCCCGCTTGGTGGCGGGGGGGTCGTCCATCAGCGCGTCGGGCACGAAGCCCAGCGGCCCTTCGCCGCCGTCCGCGCCGTTCCGCACGATCCCGTCCGCGAACGCCAGCGCTGCGGCGCGTTCCACGTGCAGCACCGTGTCATCGGGGCAGATCCCGCCGAGCTCGAGCGCCTTCACGTCTCCCGGCAGCAACGCCGGCGGGTCGAACCCCTCGACCGGCTGGCCGTCGGTGAACTCCCACAGGCCCGCCCGGTTGCACAGGATCGGGCAGCCGAACGTTTCGCGGAAGATCACGCTCTCGCGCAGGTGGTGGCGGTTGGTGAGGATCACCGTGCCCGGTTCCTGTGTCCGGTTGGCGAACCAGTCGATCCCGACGTCTTCGGGGATCAGCGGATCGATCAGCACCCCGCCGTCCTCCAGCCAGTAGCTGGACACGTACAGCTGGATTCGCGGGTGCAGCGTTTCCCAGTGGAACACGCCCGGCAGGATCTCGCGCATGGCGCCTACCGTAGCGCCGTACACGTCCCGCCACGGCCCGGTCTCCGGTCGGACCCGGAGCCGCGCCTCGTCGGACTCCGCGCGCCCCCTACCCGGTCGCGTCGCTGTCGTGGGCCAACGTCCACAGCCGGCGCGTGTCGGCGAGGCTCACCAGCCGCCAGCGGGAGCTCGCGCCGTGGCGAACGTACACGCGCGCGTCGAGCGCGCTGCGCATCCCGCCGAGGACGTCCACGGCTTCACGCGCGCCGAGGTCCTCGCCGAGCACGTCGCCGCCGAGCACGTCCACGACCCTGAAGGTCGCCTTCGGGGGCGGCTCGGACGGGCGCTGCGGGCGCGGCGGCCGGGCGAGCTGCACGAGCGCGAGCTCGGCCTCACGCGAGCCCCCGCCGGCAGCATCGGGCAGCGGAGCGATGTGCGCTCCCGTCCCCTTCGTCTCGGTGTCCAGCACCCACGTCTTGGCCATGGGAACAGCTTAGGCCGACCCCCAACCCGGTCCCGCGGGGCGCCGGACGGGCTCCCCGGTCGGGCAGGCGCTACGTTCGTTCGGGCGCACCGGCGAAGGCCGGGTGCATGCCTGCCCGGGTGGAGAACGCCGCCAGGCCGGCGGTGCCGAGGGCGGCGGCCGCGCCCAGCAGGAACACCGCCGGGTAGCCCGCCACAGCCGCCGTCGCGCCCGCCAGCGGAGCGCCCAGGCCGACCCCGATGTCGAAGAAGGCGGTGAACGCGCCCAGGGCCGAGCCGCGGCTCTCCTCGCCCACCTGCACCACGACCATCAGCGCGAGCGCCGGGAACAGCATCGAGAAGCCGATCCCCATCGCGAGCGCTCCGGCGAGCGCCGCCTCCAGGGAGTGCGAGAGGGCGATGATCGTCAGCCCCACCGCCTCGAACAGGGCGGCCCCGGTGGCGGTCGCGCGCGGCCCCACCCGGTCGGGGAGGGGGCTCAGCACGAGGCGGCTGAGGAACACCGCCGATGCGAAGGCGGTGAACACGCTGGCTCCGCCCCCCACACCCTGCGAGCGCAGGTCGAGCACCACGAACCCGGCCAGCGCCGCATAGCCGAAGTTGGCCAGCGCGAGCGCCAGCCCAGGGCGTCGGGCAGGACGGGGAAACAGCGCCATCCGCTGCCTCACGCGACCGCGGATCGCCCGCGCCGGGTCGGGCAGGAAGACCGCGATCACCGCACACGCGAACGGGAGCGCCGTCGCCAGCGCCCACACGGCGTCGTAGCCGGCGGCGGAGCGCAGCACCTCACCCACCAGCGGGCCGAGCGAGAGCCCGCCCCATACGGCCAGGCCGAACACCCCGAGCGCGAGGCCCTGGCGGCCCGTGGGCGCGAAGTCCACCGCCCAGGTGGCCCCGGCGGTGTACAGCGCGCCCTCGCCCACGCCCACCACCAGGCGGGCCAGCACCAGTGTCACGACGCTGCCG
>Ga0335083_10000249_pt1 | contig 88054 bp, 83 predicted proteins | sample Lox_Sample_42_FD_206716 | JGI IMG/M metagenome (GOLD analysis project Ga0335083, IMG submission 206716) | Soil microbial communities from Loxahatchee National Wildlife Refuge, Florida, United States - Lox_Sample_4.2 | ecosystem: Environmental > Terrestrial > Soil > Wetlands | place: USA...
GTTCACCAGCCCGAATACCGGAGTGTTTCCCGGCAAGGCCTGATCGAACGAGCCGCCCGGACCGAACTTCCCGGCCAATTGGTTTTTGGTAACGGTGCTGATGAAGGGGAACGTGTTGTTGCCATACTGCTGGAAAAACTGCTGCACATTGGGAGCTGCCGCGGAGATAAGTTGCGGAGTCGGCACGTACGTGAGCAGACTCGCGTCGCTGCGCACCCGCAGCCATTCCGTACTCTGATAAAAGAACAGCTTGTCCTTAATTACGGGACCGCCAACGGTATATCCGAACTGATTGCGTGTGTATTGGCCCTTGGGGACGCCGTTGGCGTCGTTGTCATAGGTGTTTGCCGTGTAGGCCGAAAGCCGGTTATATTCCCACGCCGATCCATGGAGAGAATTGGTGCCCGACTTCGTGCTGACGTTAACGACACCTCCAGAAGCGCGGCCATACTGCGCATCAAAGTTATTGGTGACCACACGAAATTCCTGCACTGCGTCCTGCGGAATCTCCAGTGCGACCGAGGTGTCGAAGAGATTCGTGTTCTCGACGCCGTCCATCAGGATCTCGGTACCCGTGGAGCGCTGGCCATTGATGAAATAGCCCACACCACGATCGGTGTTGTTTTGTCCCCCGCCGCTGGTTTGAGGATTGCCTGATTGTGAGCTACGGTCTCCGCCGCTCACGTTACCGGCAAGAGCAATGAAGTCGTAAGGGTTGCGGGTGAGGCTCGGCAGTTCTGCCACCTGTTCAGGAGTGATGATCTGGGACTGCTCCTGCGTCTGGGTGTTGACCTCCACGCCGGCAGCTTCAGCAGTAACTTCCACTGAGGTGGAGGCCGCTGCAACGCCGAGAGTCGCATCCACGGTAGTCGTTCCACCTACACTCACTGCGGCCTTTTGCTTGAACGCCGCGAAGTTGCCACAGGCGATGGTGATCTCGTAGCTGCCGGGGGGTAATGCCACAAGGTTGTACGAGCCCTCGGCGCTGCTCTGGGTGGTGCGCTCCGCATTGGTTTCCAGGCTTCTGACCGTTACTGTGGCATTGGGAACAACCGCACCAGCGTTGTCGCGTACGGTGCCCGCAATGGATCCCGTATGCACTTGCGCTGTCGCCACTGCAGTCGCCAGTGTAAAGACCGCAATCGCAATCACTAACAGCTTTGCACGCCGCGATTTCATCTCGTTCCTCCTTACCGCTTCTAGCCGATGCCGTACGCAAGCTTGCCCATAGCGCTTGAGCACAGCCTTGCGCCGGCCGGTGCACGGTTAACCGCAAGGCAGTTACCAGAGGAGCTTTGATCGCGCGATTTGTGATGAATGCGCAGTTCGGAATTGCCAGCGACTGGCTTTTGTCCGTTGCCGACAATCACAGCTGCAGTCGTTCCTTCGTGGGCTGTCAAGACTACGGATCAGGGCAGAGTTGGTCAGGGACGAAAATCAGAGGAACACGGTTTCTGTCATGGGACGAGGAGAGGAGCACAATCGGTCATCACACATTCAGTCGATTGCGCATGTCAATTACGCTTTCAAACTGTTCGCGATAATTCGGGCCAATGGGAACCTCCGTCCCATTGCTCAGTTTCACAACCGCGGGGTTGTCTTTGCTGACGTTGGGTACGTGGGAAAGGTTGACGATGAAGGAGCGGTGCAGCCGAACAAATCGCAGCGGATCGAGTTTAGCGGAGATTCCCGTCATGGTTTCCCTGATCTCGTAGCTTTTGCTCCCGGTATGCACACGAACGTAATTGCCGTCAGCCGTGATCAGCAGTACATCTTCCATCTCGAGCTCCTGTTCCTGGTTCTCATCTACGACCTTTAACTTGGACAGGTACTGTACTGCCTTCCCTGAGGACTCCACGTAACGCTGCAGCAACAGAGAAAGTTCGTCAGCTTTCCTTCGGTAAATTTCGCGCCGCACCCGTCCCAGCAGGCTCCGAACGCTCTGCGGCTCCGGCGGGACGCCGAGGCTATCATACAGCGGAGCATGTTCATCGCAACGATCGCTTCCCGCGCGCAGCCCGACCAGCACAGGGAACTCGGCAGGCGACAAGCTGTTCAGGAACATCCTCGGGATCTGCGTTACACAGGCAATGAGCAGCTCCGGAACTGCGCGCTCGAGCAGCGCTTCGCACCCCCGCCAGTCGCGCGCCTCTCCCGCCAGGACAAAGCCGGGGTCTTCGTCAAGCGTGCACCGCACACTGGCGCGGGTGCCCTCGTTCTCATCGAACAGCACAACCCTCATCCCTCTGGGCAGGGGAACGCGCGTCAACCCGGATTCGAGACTCTGCAAGCCCGTCATCAAAAGCTCCCTCAACCCGCGCGCTTCGATTGTGGCTTTAGACGATTCAGAGTGACATTGAGTTCTAGAGTTGGGTCGAGCACACGACAGATCGAATCGAGTGTGAGTATCTCCGTGACGTTTGCATCCAGCGACGGGATGTACGCACTGTCCCCGAATGGACAGAGACTGTCCAGTTAAGACTCAGCGCACATCGCAGCGCCTGTTCTTCTTCTACCCTGTGGGCTCGTGAAACCCGGCCCGAAGAGTACAATTCGTGCCATCAAGAGGGTGAGATTACTGCGCGAAAGGAGGGCTCGAAATGCGCTTTGCTTGATTCACTACCCTGTTGTTGGCAGTGGCTTTGATTCCGGCTTGGGCTTATGACAACGGCCCCATCAACGGTACAACGGATGCGTGGACTATCAACTTCGGCTACATCGTTAGCGACAGCTTCACCATAGATGGAGACCACCCGGTCGAGGGCTTCTCGTTCGGCGTCTGGGAGTTCCCCGGGGATGTAGTGACCAGCGTGGACTGGTCCATTACCTCGAGCGAGAACAGCGGAACCGTATTCGCTTCCGGCACTGCCGGCGGTGGTTACATCTCCGACAAATACATCTCCACCAACCAGTATGGCTACAACATTGACGCGATCACCGTTGTGGTACAGCTCCTCAACCTGAGCAACGGCACCTATTGGCTGAACCTGCAGAACGCATCCGTGGCCAGCGGCGACCCGGTGTACTGGGACGAGAACAGCGGCCAAGGCTGCAAGTCGAATGGTTGCCCGTCGAGCGCCTCTGAGAGCGCCCTGGGCACGATTCCCTCAGAAGCGTTCACCGTCTTAATTGAGGGAACCGTACCAGAACCCAGCAGCATCATGCTGTTTGCTTCCGGCATGCTTGGTGTTGTCGGCGTCCTGCGCCGAAGAGTGTTGTGAAGCTACGGCGAGTGCGGGCTAGAGCTACAGTCTCTTGTGTACGCTCTCGTTGACCCCTCCCGACGGCGCCCTTTAGTGGCGCTCTCGCAGAAGACCAGTGAGTCGGGAGGCAATGCAGAAGCTTGAGATTCAGCAGAACGGGCATAGAAACGGGCATAGTGACAGCCCGTTGCCTGAGATTGCTGTTCCTGCTGATTCTGAGAATGCTCTCCTTCAGTGAGAGATAGACTTGGTGCCGGGAGGGGGGGTCGAACCCCCATGACCCGAAGGTCGGCGGATTTTGAGTCCGCTGCGTCTGCCAGTTCCGCCATCCCGGCTGGTGGCTGAAGTCAGTCTCAGCTTAATTCACTGTAAGTGCCCTTGCAACAACAGCCACCGCACACTCTGTCTTGCAGCCCGCAACGACGACGATGGCAAATTCCGACTGCAGGGCGCCCGGCCATGTCAGCAACGGCATCTCGTGTTGTCCAAGCACGTCCACAGTTGCCGGTCTCTCAGCCTCGGCAGGCTGCAGGCAGGCAGAATCAGGCCAGGCGATAGAATCAAGCACCAGACAAAAAAAGCGATGAATCGCCTGTTCCTGTATTTGCACCGCAAGTCTCGCGAGCGAAGGCATCAGCTCTTCCTGCAACTGTTCCGTCCGACGGCAGCAACCCGCATCCTGAATGTAGGAGCGGCGGGAACCAGTATCGGGCTGCCTGAGCAACTGGAATCGTCTTATGAGCACCGCTCGCGCATCATCGGAGGCAGCATCTCCTTCGCGGATGTTCTCGATTACCGGAACAGCTTTCCCGGCGTGCAGGCCATCGCTTTCGATGGATGCGCGCTTCCCTTCACTGACAAGTCCTTCGACATTGTGTACTCCAACGCCGTCCTCGAGCATCTACCGGGAGAGGAACTGATCGAGCGATTCGCGGCCGAGATACAGCGCGTGGGCAAAGGGTGGTTCGTCGCCACGCCCAACTTCTGGTATCCGGTCGATCCTCACTATCACCTGCCCTTCCTGCAATTCCTGCCGGAAGACAAGCAGCGCAACCTCATCCGGCGTTTGGGCAGGACGCCATACGAGCACGTGCACCTGTTGACGGCTGGACAGTTGCGGAGGCTCTTCCCGGGCGGAAAAGTGATCACTTGCCGGACAACGTTTTATCCGGAAACACTGGTCGCTTACAGCACGCCATCAATTTGAATCGGTGGTAGTCCGCTTGAGTGTGGGGCGGTCGTCATCCTTCTTGCCGGCCGTGCTGTCCTGGCTGGATTGCGCCCCCGAATCGCCGGCACTGCCCGATGAGGAGGAACTGGTACGCCTCAGCAGCACGGGACGGCTCCCATCGCCACCCTTGGCCCCACCCAGCCGGCGTCCGTTCTCCAGTGCAACCAGCCGCGCTTTGACATTTTCGAATTCGCTCGTGTCCACCAGGTAGTCCGGCCGATCGGGCAAGTACTTGCGGATGGTGTCCTGTGCGGCCTTGATGCGGTCAGCATTCATGGGATGCGTGGCGAATGCCTTGGCCAGCGCGCTGTGCTTCTTGGTTCCATCCACGTTCAGCTTCTCGAAGAACTCCACAAAGGCATGCGGATCGTAACCCGCCGCGTAGTCATACTCCAGGCCGAGCAGGTCCGCTTCGCGCTCCGCATCGCGCGAAAACTTGAGGTACGTCATCGGAATGGCGAGGGAGGCAACCTCGCTGATCGCATAGGCCACCGGACCTCCAATAAAGATAAGCGGCACCGAGGCCATATTGAAGATCTGCGCCCGCGTCATGTTCTTGGTGGCATGCCGCGCCGCGACGTGCGCGATCTCGTGCGCCATCACCCCGGCGAGTTCCGCCTCATCATCAGCAGCCAGGATCAACCCACGGTTCACATAGAAGAAACCGCCCGGCAATGCGAAGGCGTTCACTTCATCCGTGTCCAGGATCTTGATGGTGAACGGCACCCGGGCATCCGAGTTGCGCACCAGGTTCTGGCCGATCCGATTGATGTACTCGTTGACCATGGGATCGGTAACCAGACGCGCACTCTGTTCCACCTCTTCCGCCAAGCGGTGGCCAAGGGCAATCTCACGGTCAATGGAGTAAAAATCCAGCCCGGACCCCACATCGCGTCGCCCGATCTGGGTCACGTCGTACTTGGCAGGCAAGGCGCCCGCCTGGTTCGTGACCTGAGCAGCAGTCGCAGTGAGCTTGACTGCGGGATCTCCCACTTCCGCATTTGCCGCATTTTCGATCTGCAAGGCTGTAGGCAAATGCAAAGCATCATTCGCGGGAGACTTTTCGCTGGGGGAAGCTGTGTCCTGTAAAGCAGTGTCGGGGGGGGACTGGGCCGCCGTCTGAATTTCCTGGTTCGTGTTGACGGAACCTTGCGGTGGTTCAGTGGCTTGGGGAAACTCTATTTCCGCGGCGCTCATCGTTTGCGCCACGCCGTGTGCGGGCAAACTCACGCCTGCAAGCGCGAACACACACAGAGGTATCCACAGGCGAAGACACCAAGAGAACCGAGCGGCACCCAGGACTGGCACGATCCCACCCACTTATCTTTCCGAATATTAATCGCCGCGCCTTGCCGAGTCAAAAAATTGTTGAGCGAGATTAGACACGCCGGAGAAGCGCTAAATCTGAATTGGCGATAAGCGCGGTTGTTTGCGCCTTGGATTGCTTTTCCTGTTGGTGATGATCCGGCAGGCTTCGCTCTGAGCACCGCTAAGAAAACCCCTTGGTGCAGAACGCGGAGGCTGTCTCCCCTGATCTCCTTGCGAGGCGCTCGCTCGGATGGCTGCTGGAGTGGCCGCTGACTGCATTCATTCCCTCGGAAGCCGGCGGCCCTCCGCGAGTTCGACACGGGGTTTTTCACGAATGTTACCCCGGTGGGCGCAAGGCCCGACGTGACCGAGCGTGACTGAGGACTTCCGCCCTCGTTTCAGAGACTACAAGGCACGCATTGGATCCAGAATTCGCCACGACCATTTAACTCATTAAATGTAAGTAACTTATGTGAGACATGCCACAGATTTTGAAATTTGAGTGAATTACGCTCATACCAGTCTTGACATCGTAGCCTTCTGTCGGTATCATTAGCACTCATTGGGGATGAGTGCTAACAGGGCGCCGTACACCCATTGGCCCTGCTAAAGCATGGAATTTGCTCCCCAAAAGTTCATGAAAATGCCGGTCACGGTGCAAGAAGAAGTGTCAGGCCGGCACAACGTGCAACGCAATCCAAATGAAACCAACAAGCTTGAAAGGAGTTTGTGAATGGCTACGAAACTGACTCCCCTGCATGACCGTATCGTGATCCGCCGCGTCGAAGAGGCGGAAACCACACGTGGCGGAATCATCATCCCCGACAGCGCGAAAGACAAGCCGCAGGAGGGCGAGGTGATTTCCGTCGGCCGGGGCAAGACCAACGACAAAGGCGAAACCTTCCCTCTCGATGTAAAAGCGGGCGATCGGGTCCTGTTCGGCAAGTATGCCGGCACCGAGATCAAGATCGACGGCGAGGACTTCCTGATCATGCGCGAGGAAGAAGTGCTCGGCATTCTGGAAGGCGCCGGCAAGGCGAAGGAAGCCACCGCAAAGAAGTAGTCACGATCGACAACGACAAAGTTTCCAAGCAATTGCACTCAGTCCGGTTCCGGTTTCACTGACAACCGGCTACTGGCTGACAACTCAAGGAGAAGACAATGGCAAAGCAAATTCTGCACGGCGAGGAGTCGCGCCAATCAATTCTTCGCGGCGTGAATGTTCTGGCTGATGCTGTGAAGGTCACCCTCGGCCCCAAGGGCCGAAATGTGGTGATCGAGAAGAAGTTCGGTTCGCCGCTTATTACCAAGGATGGCGTGACCGTGGCGAAAGAGATCGAACTGAAGGACCCGCTCGAGAACATGGGCGCGCAGATGGTGCGCGAGGTCGCTTCCAAGACCTCCGACGTGGCCGGTGACGGCACTACCACCGCGACGGTTCTGGCGCAGGCCATCTACCGCGAAGGCGTCAAGACCGTTGCCGCCGGCGCCAATCCGATGGCGCTGAAGCGCGGCATCGAGAAGGCCGTGACCGCGGTTTGCGGCACGGTGGACGAAGATGGCAACCACAAGGGTGGCGCCATTGACAAGTACTCGCAGAAGGTTTCTGGCGAGATGATCGCCCAGGTGGGCACCATCTCGGCCAATAACGACGAAACCATCGGCAAGATCATCGCCGAGGCCATGAAGAAGGTTGGCAAGGATGGCGTGATCACGGTGGAAGAGTCTAAGACGATGGAGACCCAGCTTGAGGTTGTCGAGGGCATGCAGTTTGATCGCGGCTACCTGTCTCCCTATTTCGTGACCGATCCTGAGCGTATGGAAGCGGTCCTGGAGAACCCCTACATCCTGATTCACGAGAAGAAGATCTCCTCGATGAAGGACCTGCTTCCTCTGCTCGAACAGATCGCCAAGAGCAGCCGTCCGCTGGTCATCATCGCTGAAGACGTGGAAGGCGAAGCGCTGGCGACTCTGGTCGTCAACAAGCTGCGTGGCACGCTGAATGTCGCGGCCGTGAAGGCCCCGGGCTTCGGCGATCGCCGCAAGGCCATGCTGCAGGACATCGCCACTCTGACTGGCGGCAAGGCCATCACTGAGGATCTCGGCATCAAGCTGGAGAACGTCCAGATGGGTGACCTCGGCCAGGCCAAGAAAGTCACCATCGACAAGGACAACACCACCATCGTCGAGGGTAAGGGAAAGCACACGGACATCGAAGGCCGGGTGAAGGAAATTCGCGGCCAGATCGACAAGACCACCAGCGACTACGATCGCGAGAAGCTGCAGGAGCGGCTGGCGAAGCTGGTTGGGGGTGTAGCCGTCATTAAGGTCGGTGCTGCCACCGAGACTGAAATGAAGGAGAAGAAGGCCCGCGTTGAGGACGCGATGCACGCCACCCGTGCTGCGGTGGAGGAAGGCATCGTTCCCGGCGGCGGCGTGGCCCTGATGCGCTCCGGCGACGCCATCGAAGCCCTGAAGTTGGAGGGTGACGAGAAGATCGGCGCCAACATTGTGCGTCGCGCGCTGGAAGAGCCGCTGCGCCAGATCGTTGGTAACGCCGGCGAAGAGGGTGCCATCGTGGTCGGCCGTATCCGCGACCACAAGGACCCCAACTTCGGTTACAACGCTCAGACCAATCACTTCGAAGACCTGGTGAAGGCCGGTGTCATCGATCCGACCAAAGTCACGCGCACGGCCCTGCAGAACGCGGGATCCATCGCTGCCCTGATGCTCACCACCGAAGCCCTGGTATCCGAGATTCCGGAAGAGAAGAAGGAACCGGCAATGCCTCACGGCGGCGGCGGCATGGGCGGCATGTACTAAAGCAGTCGCTCGTAGCTGACTGTTTCTGATAGTTCGACAACCTGAATGTTGCTCCCCCCACCGGGGTTCCAGGCTTCGGTGGGGGTTTTTCTTGCCTGCGAATTAAGGGGCGCTCGCCATGCCACATCCCGTTCTTCGTGGCGAGCCGTCCTCATGACCTGTTCCGTAGTGTCTCAGTTTGAAATCCCTTTAGCGATTCTTGCGGGGAGATAGAATCCAGAGTAATGCTGCGGTTCCGCCGAAGATAATGCCTGCCACCAAGTTGATTCGGCCTGTTCCCGGGAAATGGAATGCCCACTGTGCCGCGTACACGAAGATCACGCACAGAATTATCGGCTTTGCAAAATCGCGCAAGAAAAACTGCGACTTCGGTTCATCCTCGTTGCGGTGCACGCCTGTGGTGGTTTGCCACGAGCGAATCGTGCCACAAACCTTATGCATGTTCAATAGTTAGCAGCAGAGACACTACCACCTGTTCCCGGGGTTGCCGTATCCCGGCAAAGCGCCGCTATAATGTAGGCTTCATGAATTCGCTCTTATATGCTGCGGTTGCCTACATCCGCAGCCCAGTGGGGATTTTTGTAGAGCAGTTACGCCGGGAGCTTCACCCTGCGCACACCCACGCCGACGCCCACCTCACCATTTTGCCGCCGCGAGCGCTGCGCCGCACCGAGGAACAGGCCCTCGATTTGTTGACCGAGATCTGTCAGGCGACGTCGCCCTTTGAGGTCACCATGGGTGACGTGGAGACCTTCCTTCCATTGACTCCCACGGTCTTCCTCCGGGTCGCCCATGGCGCCTATCGTATGCGCGAGTTGCACGATCGCATGAACGTGAATTCGCTTCACTGCAACGAGCCATGGCCTTACATGCCGCACCTGACCATCATCAAGGCCGACACCTCGGACGAGGCCCGTAAGGCCATCGAGATTGCGCGCCAACGCTGGAAGGAGTTCTCCGAGACTCGCAAGGCACGAATCGCCAAACTGACCTTCGTAAAAGGCAACGGCGAGCGCTGGGTTGACCTGGCGACGATACAACTGGGCCGCAGGGTGTCGCGATGAACGCCTCGGGGACGCCCGTCACCCTCGCAAGCGACTGCCGCCAGCCCAGGCCCGCCATATTACGTACTCGTTACAATCGAATTCCCCTCCCTCGCATCAAGATCAGGTAGGCTTAATGATCGCGAGGTTCCCATCTGTGATGTTTCACATCCTCGAATTGTGACGCATGTCATAGACGTAGTGGGACCCGGCATGGGATGGTCATGATAGAGGCGGCTTGCGGGACGCTAATCGATCCAGCCCTTCAACCCGCGGGAAGCGGTGAGGAACCGGAGGAGTTGCTATGAAGTCGGACGGCAAAATGAAGAATGGCCTGCAATACGGCCGGGCGCTGGTTAACTCCGGACTGTCAGGATTGCGTAATGGCCGGGACTCACATCTTCAGGGACAACCTCTCTCCAATGCCTTGAGCAAATCGGCCCGGGGAGCCCTGGGACTCGCCGTTCTGGGCACCTGTGCCGCCCTCATCGGTTCCTGCTTTGCTGGTCGTCGCAAGCGCAGCGCGAAGACCGTCGGCCTCGGCGTGGCCGGAAGTATGATCGGGTTGGCGATCGGACTCGCCTGGAAGACCCGCGAACTCACCGCTTCGATGGGCCGCTCGGCGCTCAAGGAGATGAATACCGTTCGCGACGAACATTGGCTGCAGACCCACCCGATTGACTACGCGTAGCGCGCCGGAGTCCCTGCGTCGCAGAAACGCTGACTTCACCACCGAGACACCCAAAAACCGGAGGCGATTTGCTTGTCATTTCCCCGCGCCCCCGTTGTCTCGGAGTAAAACTCCCTTATCCAGCAGCAGACGCCATCCGTCGAAACGCCATCGACACCATCAGCCTTGTTACTCCCGACACCAGGATGCTGATGCCGAACAGCGTTCCCACCACCCATTCCGCGTTCGCCGGCCAGTGGGCCCAGATCAGAACGCCCAGCAGAATGGTGATGATGGCATCGAACAGCACCCATCCCCAGCCCGCAAGCGGCCGCATGTGAAACGCCAGCACCAGCGCAAAGATTCCGTACACAATCAGGAACGACGCCAGGAAGATGGTCAGCACCAGCAACCCGCCCACTGGATGCATCAAGAGGTAGATGCCGGCGACGATGTAGATGAGGCCGAGGATGACCTCCAGCACAGTCCGCCCGCCGCTATGAGTGCGGATGCCATAGATGATCTGCGCCACGCCATTGAAGATGGCCATCCACCCGATAATGAGCGCGATGACGATGCCGAACTCCCAGGGCGACAGCATGGCGATGATTCCTAGGACAATCATCAGAACGCCCAGCGCAATCGACCATCCCGAGGCGCGTTTGATACCGGTAACGATCGGTCCAGCCATTTTTCCTCCTGAGTTTCGAGCCTTCCAGTTACTTCTCCAACAACTCGACCGCGGGCTCGATTTTGTCGAACAGCCGCATGTCCACCGCGACCTTTCCGCCTTTGCGCTTGCTGCCCGCGAATTCCTCGGCCGCGCCCAGCATGAAGGCGTTGGCAAAGCGCGCGCCCCATACTATCTCACTCGCGGTGTATGAGGTACGGGTCTGGACATAAGTCGAAAATATCTCATCAAACCCCTTCAGCAGGACCAGGACCTCCGCCAGTGAGTTCCGTAGGGATTCCGGCGTCTCCCCATGCAATGGACTGGCTTCGTCGATGGGATGCACGACCGTCCATGTCAGGGGAAGAAACACCACGCCGTCGCGCTCCAGAGCCAGCGGATAGTAGCGGCGGGTGCGTGCGCCATCCACCTCCTCGAACCGGCTCAGCATTACTTTGGCCGATACTTCGATCAGCTCGTTGGAGCGGGCGTTGGCCACGCGAAACTCCATGGCTCGGACGTCGCGGTAGGGCGCCACGACTGCATGACGGCTGAATAGGATCCGGGCGGTCGGCCGCGAGAAGCGCGCGAACAGCAGCCCGGTGACCAGAGCGAAGCCCATCAGTCCAGCTAGTGCCTCGGCCGTCACTACCGCGTTGGCCGCCAGGCCAATGGGCGCGACATTGCCGTATCCGATGGTGGAGAGCGTCTCCACGCTGAAGAAAAAAGCGCGCAGGAATGGGTGATTGTCCAGACCCAGGGTGCTGCCCGACAGCGCCTCCGGCCCGCAGGCCAGGTAGGCGAGCGCAAACAGCGCGTTGGCGATGAAGTACCAGCCGACGAAGATGAAGAAAAAGTGCGACCAGGAAATGGTGAGCAGCGCATGATACAGGCTGAACGACGACCAGAATCCCAGCCCGCGACGCCGCACATTAAAGCTGCCATCGCGGTTCAGGAGCCGCTGCTGGCTCTCGCGCGAAACGACCGAGCCGAATCCCAGGTCCCGCAAGTCCTGTTCGCTCAATGCCTGTGGCCGTGAAACCATGCGTGGTTCGATGCGCGGGCTTTGGCCGCGTTGCAGAAGTATACCCGCTTGTCAGGGAGGACGACTTTTCAGGGGATGCGGTCTGGCTAACGATTGAACGGGTACTCCTGGACCCAGTGGAAGCCCCGGCTGACGAGCAGGAACTTCTTCCGGTCCACAAGCTGCAGTTGTATCTGAACCTTGTGGCCATCCATGTCGCCATCGAGCATCAACCGATCGGGCCCCGGACGCTGGAAGACAAAGCTGGCGTTCCAGTTCTTATCGTCGTCCTTGGTTAGCTTGAGCCTGTTGTCGTTAGTGTTGATGGTGGCGCCATAGCGGGCCAGCGAGTCATCCATGCGCTGAAAGGCCATCCGCGAAGGAAACTCAAAGATGACGCGCCGCCAGCGGGATTCGTCGGTGAGAAGCGGCGACCGAACCTGTCCGTCCAGCGTGAGCTGGTCCACGTTCCAGATACCGTAGAGCGCTGACCGGGGGCTGCCGCCGCCGTAGAGATACCAGGTCTTCCAACTGCCGTAGGCATTCATTCCCATCAGCCAGAGCCCGATGACGATTTGCGCCACCAGGGCAATGCGGTTGGCGCGCGCTGTGGCAAACAGCGGAATTTCCCTCGCCGGAGCCACCGGCCGATTCCGGAAGAACATGTCGGCGAGACGCTGCAAATCAGGCGCCAGCAGAAACACAGACAACAGGATGAGGTGGAAGGAAAGCAGCTTCACCGGCACGTCATACGTCATGTTGAGCATGAAGACCTGTGTCATGTCGGCCAGGCAGACCAGCGCACCGAGCGTGACGGTGCGCGGCACAATGAGCAGGATTCCACCCAGGATCTCCGCGCATCCCGCGAAGATCTCGTACGCCGGCGACGCGCCAATGGAGGCCCACAGCACGCCCATGGGCGAAAAATTGCCGTAGGGCTCGACCAGCTTAGCGAGAAAAGGAAATGGCATTTGCAGCGGCACCGCCTTGGCCCAACCGTAAGTGAACATCTGTCCCGCCAGACAAATGCGAATAAAGATCCGAAACCACTTATACAATCCGGCGTAATGCTCGCGCTTGCGGTCGAGAAGCGACCAGACTGCAGCCGCGAGAACTGCGATCACCAACAAACAGAACTGCAACACCCAGTCGAAGGTCTTATCACCGCTTCCGCTGGCGGTATAAACCAGCGGCTTGCTGATGCCGAGGATGTGGCTTGCTGTCCAGAAAACGATCTGCCGCGTCGGCCAGAACGCGGAGGGGTCCGGAATATCAACATTGGGGAGCGGCACCAGGCTGGTGGAAATTTGCGTGATCAGGCAGTACAGCCCGAAGTAAACGAAGCAGAAGCGAAAGGCCACGCGAGTGGCGGGCCCCCACGGCTGAATCTGCGGCTCCGACCGAATTGGTTCCGTCTGCAATGAAATGCCTGGAGCGGCCATCAAAACCTCCCGGAGGAGCGCTATCGATGTGCCTCGCCTCACGGACGTCCGGCGCTCGGATGTTCCTGCTGCTCCGGCTGCGCTAGGGCAGCCTTCTGTCCGCCGCCTTTGCGGACAGGGTGGGAGACTGCCACACTCTATGCGCCCCTCGCTGCCCAGTCAACGTGCAACGTCGCTGGGCTTCGGTTCCCAAACGTAGCATGGGCTTGAAGGGGAATCGTGATGGCTGGAGCAGAATCAGTTTAGGAGCGCGAACACTCGAGCGCCGCAGGCGCGGAATTGCAGTTAGCCCAGGATGGAGACGAAGGCGGAATCCTGGGTGAGCAGATTTTATGAACCCCGAGCCGGCGATCGAGGTCCCCGACCAGCGCCGGTTTTGCGCTGGTTGGGGTGACTTTCAGCCGGCGGCACAAAAACCGTGCCGCCCCTACGGGGCTCATATTCTTATGAAACGCCAGACCATGCGCGAATAGTCTCATCGTTGATCGACAGCAGGCTGGCTCGATCCTGCTAAGTCTCACTTCACGCCGATGTAGATCCTCCCGGTTACGCTGTTCGGGTTCATGGCGGCCTCATATATCTCGTAGTCGGCCTTGAGCGTGCGTGCGGTGTGCCCGGCTGCTTGAAGTATTGCGTAATCGCGTTCCACTGGTTCGGTACCACGACGGACAAGGCTCCCTGCTCGGAGGTGAATTCCAGATACTCTCCCGGCGGAACCTGTGCAGTGACCATTCCTTCCGGGGCCGTGGCCCCAGACTTGACCTGCGCGCCCAGGATGAAGGTGTATTGCGCGGTGGCGATGTCGCCGGAAAAATCCGTGTACAGCGCCACGATTGAATTGTTGGCCTTGTCTCTCGACTGCGTTCGGTCGGCTGCGCGGCCTCACTCCGCTCAGGATGACAGGACATAGGAAGGCGAATCTCGGTCGGGCTGACAAGCTTGGGAAGGAACCAACAGTAGAATCATCGAGCAGGGCCGCGAATAGAATCAAATCAAACGCCGCGAGCGTCCGAGCCCCGCAGGAGCAGCTGGGAATTTATCCCCGGGTGAAGCCCAAGAGAGGAATGAATGAGCATAAAAGACGAAATTCTGAACACACAACCGACGAGCTATTGGCCGCTCGACGATCTCGCCGGTGCTGCTTGCCACGACGAAATGGGCCTGCACGACGCTTCGATGCCGGCGCAAGGCGTGACGCTTGCGGTCATGCCTTTCGGGGCATCACAGGTCCCCTTTTTCGATGGTGCCCTGGGAAGCTTCTTGACGATCGACGACGATCCGCAGTATTCGCAACCCTCTGCCAACGCGCTGACTGTCGCCGCCTGGATTTGTCCGCTGGCACTCGACAACGCCAACACTACCGGAACAGATGACCAATATGTCCATTTTGTCGAGAAGGCAGTCGGGCCCTCGACTGATGTGGAATGGGCGCTGCGGTTTTACAATCAAACCAATCTCACGCGGCATTCGCGACTTTCTTTTTACACCTTCAACCTGGGCTCGCCTGCGGGCAAGGGGAACGGCTCCTATATGGAGTATGGCGTTTCCTCTAATGACACTACGCCGATCGAGCTCGGCAAATGGGTGTTCGTGGCAGGAGAGGCCGAGCCATGGACTTCGCTGACCGACCAGACCACCGGCTGCGTTTTGTGGAAGCAATCCATACAGGCGAAGCGGGGCGCCGCAGACAAATATACCGAGTATCAGGTGCGTCCCCAGCACGGCGCGGGCCCAATCACTGTCGGAGGGATGCAGACCACGGGCTTCAAAGGCGCGGTCGCGCATTTGGCTATCTGGAACAGGACGCTCTCGGATGCCGAAATCGGTTCGATATGGACGGCGGGCGCAAACGATCTACGCGATACCGCCATATATCACAGCTACGCTGACTAGTGCACAGGAAAAAGGACCATCACGGTAAATTCTCGCAATGCCACACGGCGACATGACCACCAGCCGCCTGGAAGCGTTGAGCGACGGAGTGATCGCGGTTATCCTCACCATCATGGTGCGGGAGATGCGCGCGCCCGCGCAGCCCACGCCCGGTGCAAACCTACAGGCCGGGCGGGGGACCCGAGAAGTACCTCCTCATGCGTTCAGTCTGGACCTGGTGCAGGAAGGCAACCAGCGACGCGGTTGACCAGCCGAACATCAGCACTCCAATCATGGCCTCCCAGCCCGCCAAAAATTCTCCATGGGCGCTGAAGCACCACGTCGCCGAAACCGAGGGTGGTGTAGCTGGTCAGGGAAAAATAGTACGCCGTCTCCCGATCAGCAAAACAATGCTGCGCGAGGTAGAACTCCGCCCATATAGAGATCTCCAGCGAGTGCAGAATCAGCAGCACGGCGACTAGGCTGACAATGGTCATCCATACATGAGCAACCGTGAGGGTGGGCTTTCTCTTCCACCAGTTGACCGCCCATACAAAGATGCCGTAGCTGCCCAGCCCGTGAATGGTGACAGTGAGGAGGGAAAGGACCAGAGCGCTAAGCAATTGAGGCCACATGCGGGTTCCTCCGGAGGCATCCTTCGATTGGCACCCTACCGCGAGGAGTTTACAAACGTTTGCCGGATGGCGTGAGGCGCGGGTGGCGGCTGGCGAAGGGGCGAAGCAAATGTTGGCCGTCCCCCGAGGGACTCGCACTCCTTTCCGTCAGCTACCCACTGTTAGAACGGTGGGCTATCATCTTCCGCGCCCGAGGCGCTCAGGAGCAGCGAATCGTCTGCGATGCTGAGTCCCACAACGTGGGATAATGTCATGGCGCCATACCGACGACAATGCCACGCTTGTGCGTCGAAATTGCGATCGCCAGACGTCCGAGTCCCGCTTTGCGGGACGAAACAGCTTAGCCCAGGATGGAGCCGCAGGCGGAACCCTGGGTAGGCAGGTTTCATGAATGCTGAGCCGGCTTTCAGCCGGCGACACAAAATCGTGCCCCGCAGTGATTACCCTGCCGCAAAAAGTTACGAAAGTACAGTTACCGGACATGTACCTTCGTAATCTTGACAATACGCCGGGCCAGGATACCCTTAAGCGCAGGGGCCACCCGCAGGGGTGCGTCCCGCACCCGCCTCAGGGCGAGGTGGCTTGCGTTCTTTGACAATCCGGCTCTTGAAGGAACTGTTTGGGGGGCGACACCTCTCTAACTCGCTTCCTGCCTGGCCCTCCCTCCAGTGGGACCGTGTGCAGAGGCCGCCGAGAAACGCGTTTGCCGCTGACCGAGGCTTCCCCATAAGTCCTAGTGAATAAAGAAAAATTCGTAAGTATTTGCGGCTCAAGATTTTGCCGTCCAAATCTCTCCAAGCCAATGATTCTAAAGAATAGCGTTGGTAGGGGTGGGGGAAGCTAGATCCCAGAAATGGGGGATTTATGCTCTAAGTCGTTATTTTTCAATATCATTCTGATAACCCCTTTGGGAGCAATATTTTACGCGGAATCGATCTTTCTTGCTTATTGTTTTCAATATTTTGCACGAAACAGGGGGAGGGGGGGCCTGGATGTATTTCTTGTAATGCTTGTCATACATGTCAGCAATCTTGCCAGGAGTTCCAACCCGAAACGCAAGTGTTGAAAGTTGCAACGCCCGCTATCGCCGGTTGTCGGTCTGCGGTTCGGGATGGATGAGGACGCGAAACAGCTCGGGAACTTCCTGGCGGAAGCGGCCTTCCAACAGCACGTGCACGACACTCAGACCGCATCGGCTGATGCTTCTAACTTTCCCTCCATTGCACCCCGCTCGACGATCTGCCGCCGATGTGAAAGGGCCGCCGTCCCCAGTTGAAACTTTTCCCGCCGTGCGCGCGTCCTATCCGGCAGTATGAGGAAATCGGTCTGGTGGTTGATCGCAATCCTGGTCTTGTTGGTGAGCAGCGTTGCGGGCGCGCGGGCGGAGACTCCGGTGGTGATCGAGCTATTCACCTCCGAAGGATGTTCCAGTTGCCCGCCCGCCGATACGTTGCTGGTTGACTTGAGCCGCAAGAGTTCGCCCAGCGGTACGAAACTCATCCTGCTGGGTGAGCACGTTGATTACTGGAACTACATTGGGTGGACGGACCGGTTCTCGTCGGCGGCGTTCAGTGACCGCCAGAACAGCTACGCGGCACACCTTCACCTCGCCACGGTGTACACGCCGCAGATGGTGATTGACGGCCATGTGCAACTGGTAGGCAATGAGCCGGCGGAGGTCTATCGCGATATAAGCCGCGCCGCGGCCGAGGCCAAACCGGTGAAGGTATCGTTACGCTGGGAGCCGCAGCAGAGAGTGCACATTACGGTCCAGGCTCCGGCGGGCGAGCGACCGCAGGTGCTGCTCGCCATCACCGAGGACGGGCTCTCCACTGCTGTTGGCAAGGGCGAAAATGGAGGACGCACGTTGCACCACGCTGCGGTGGTGCGGCAGTTGCGGGAGCTAGGCACAGCAGCCAATGGTCAGTTCGATGGCGATGTTGATGTGACGGCGCATTCCGATTGGAATCCGGCAAAGCTCAAGGTGGTGGTGCTGGTGCAGCAGCCAAGCACGGGAAGAATTCTGGGGGCAGAGTCGCTGGACTATCCGGCAAGGTTCCCCCACGCGCGAGAAGGCTGACGTATAGTGTCTCTCCGGGAGTGGTGCTAATGAAGCATGCCATTTTAGGAGTTGGGGCAGTTGGAGGTTTGGTCGGCGCGGCGCTGGCGTCCTTGGGCGAAGACGTTACCGTGATCGTCCGGCCGGAGAAGCTGGCGGCGTATCCCAAGAGCTTGACGGCGGAGCGGCCGTCGGGCGTGATCACCGCGCCGGTGAGAGCGGTCGCGAAACTCACGGAGCTGGTGGATGTTCTCTGGATTGCCACCAGGACCTTTCATCTGCAGGCCGCGCTGGACGCAGCGCAGGCGCCGCCGCGAATGGTGGTTCCACTGCTGAACGGAGTGGAGCACGTTGCAGTGCTGCGCGCCCGCTTCGGCCCGGATCGCGTATTTCCGGCGACCATCGCCGTCGCCGCGGACATGCTGGCTCCGGGACACTCTGCTCAGCGCTCGCCGGGGGTTCGCCTCAACGTGATCGCGAGCGCCGAGCCCGTTCTTGGACCTATCATCACCCGCTTGCGCGAGATCGGCTTCAGCTGTGACTTCGTGGCGAACGAGGAAACATTGCTATGGAGCAAGATGTGCTTCCTGGCGCCCTTCGCGTTGGTGACCGCCGTCTCAGGAAAAGATAAAGGAGAGGTCTTCGCCGATCTGGAGTGGAAACGGAAATTGACTTCCGCCGTCGGCGAGGCGTGCGCTGTCGCGAACGCCAGCGGCGCGCAGATTGACCCCGCAAAAATCCAAGAGCTCTTCGACAGCTTTCCTGCTGCCACACGCAGCTCGATGGCGAAAGATGTCATCGCCAAGCGGCCGCTCGAACTGGATGGCATTGCCGGCCCTATCGTGCGCGGCGGAGAGCGCTACGGCATTGACGTATCCACGACGAAAAGTCTTATGGAAGCAATCAAGTCAGAGAGATAGCCGGACGGGATGTGCAAGGCCGCGGAAAAATGGAAAAGGCTGTGACTTTGGTTATGCTCTAGCCGCTAACTCCTGCGAGGGAGTCCACAGCGTGGACGCATGTACCATCACAGCCTTTGGGCCGACCACCACTTTCGCAGTTCCGAACCCCGGCGGTCATCTCGCAACGCCGTCGGTTTTTTCGGGTTCGGCTGTCCTGCGGGTCGCCCCGCTGGACCGGGTCACCCAGCCTACTTTGGCTGGCTACTTTTCGTTGCCTGCCTTTTCGGCCGTCGACGAGAGCAATCCTACAGGAGCAACAGCGAATGTCAACGCCGAAGGTTGGTGCAAATGCAGTTTATTTCTGTGTGGGAAATTTTTCTGTCAACTGCAAGAAAAGACGCGCCTTCCTTTGCTGATCCACCAGTTATGCAAAATGAATTCACATGTTTTTCACAGAATTACGGCCGTCCAAGCAGGAATTTGTGGAGAACCACATTTGCGTCTTGACGAATTCGACGGCTTGAAGCACTCTTGTTCACAAGGAACTCGATGCCTGATCTGGTGGCCTTCGTGGACGGCGGCTCGCACGGAAATCCCGGCCCAGCGGGCATTGGCGTCGTGATCGAGACTTGCGGCGGCGAGCGCACCAGAATTTCCAAGTGGATTGGACGCCAGGACAATAACGTCGCCGAGTACGTCGCCCTACTGGAAGCCCTGCAACATGCCATCGCAGTGAAGGCCAAGTCACTGCGCGTTTATTCCGATTCGCAGATCGTGGTGAAGCAGATGCTGGGCGAGTACGCCTGCCGCAGCCCGCGTCTTTACTCCTTGAATTGGACCTGCCGCAAGCTGGCGCGGGCAGTGGAGTTTTCCATCGAGCATATCTGCCGCGAGCAAAATCACGAGGCCAACGAACTGGTCCATCGCGCGGTGCGTCTGCGCACATCTTAAGCCACCGACTGTCTTCCCCCGGTTTCCTTCGGCCTGTGACCCCAGTCACTGCGCTTTCGCGCCCAATCCACGAACATGGTCTGTAGTCCGCATGAACACGGAAGGGGATTTCCATGCTGACCAGGACCGTAATCGAACCGTTTCGCATCAAGAGTGTCGAGCCCATCCGCTGGACGACGCGGCAGGAGCGTGAGGAATTCCTGCGCGCCGCCCATTACAACCTGTTTCTGGTTCCCGCCGATGATGTGCTGATTGATCTGCTGACCGACTCGGGCACGGGCGCCATGTCCACCCGGCAGTGGGCAGCCGTGATGATGGGCGATGAGAGCTACGCCGGCAGCCGCAGCTTCGACCACTTCCGTGAATCGGTGCAGGACATCTTCGGCTATCAGCACGTCATCCCAACGCACCAGGGCCGCGCCGCCGAGCGCATCCTGTTCAGCGTGATGTGCAAGAAGGGCGACGTGGTTCCCAACAACACGCACTTCGACACCACCCGCGCCAACATCGAGTTCGTGGTCGCCGAGGCGGTCGATCTCCCCATCGCGGAGGCGCGTCAACCTGCGGCATGGCATCCCTTCAAGGGCAACATGGATGTGAACGCGCTGCAGGAGCTCATCGCGCGCGTGGGCCGCGAGCGCATTCCGCTGGTCATGCTGACGGTGACCAACAACTCCGGTGGCGGCCAGCCGGTTTCGATGGAGAATGCGCGCGCGGTCAGCACCGTCTGCCGCAAGCACGGCATCCCGCTCTATTTCGACGCCTGCCGCTTTGCGGAGAATGCCTACTTCATCAAGCTGCGTGAGGATGGCTACGAGACGAAGACTCCCAAAGAGATCGCGCAGGAGATGTTTGCTCTGGGTGATGGATGCACCATGTCGGCCAAGAAAGACGGCATGGCCAACATCGGCGGATTCCTCTGCACCAACGATGCCATGCTGGCCGCCCAGGAGAAAGACTTGCTCATTCTCACCGAAGGTTACCCCACCTACGGTGGACTTGCCGGACGCGACCTGGAGGCGATTGCGGTTGGGATACAGGAGTCGCTGGAAGAAGACTACCTGCACTATCGGATCGCCTCGACGGCGTATCTGGGCAATCATCTCGCCGGGCACGGAGTGCCGATTGTGCAGCCGCCCGGCGGACATGCGATTTATCTCGACGCGAGGGCTTTTCTGCCGCACATTCCGCTGGAGGAATTTCCCGGCGCCGCGCTGGCAGCGGAGCTGTATCTCGAGGGAGGCATCCGGTCGGTGGAAATCGGCAGCCTGATGTTCGGAGCGGCGGCGAAGATGGAGCTGGTACGGCTGGCGATTCCGCGGCGGGTTTATACGCAGAGCCACATTGATTACGTGATCGAGGTAATCCTTGCGGTCTGGGCGCGGCGCGAGCAGATTCGCGGCATGCGTCTGACGTTCGAGGCGCCGTTCCTGCGGCACTTCACGGCGCATATGGAGCCGGTGGAGTGCCCTATGTCTTCGCTGCCCTAAGCACCTCGTCCAAGGTCAGGATGTCCACCAGCCCGAAGCAGCCGTAGATCGCGGGGAGAATCTGCTCCGGCGGCAAGGTCCTCCGCAACTGCGCGACACGTTCGGTACCCGAGCGGTATGCTGGAAGATACATCCGGCCCAGCAGCGGATGCCGTCCCCAGGCGCCCGAGAGCTTGTCGGCGCGCTCCTCGCTCACCAGGAAATCGCGGCGCAAGGTGGTGGCAACTTCCGCTTGCGGCTTGCCTTCGCCCCAGGTGAGATACGACGACTGGTTCTTGGCGTCGTCCTGCAAGAGCGCCAACAGCACACCGATCTGCATGTCTTCATCCGGCAACTGGTCCACCTCGGTCACGCCGTGGGCAATCAGGATGGCGTTGTTGGCGAGGCCTTCGAACAGCGTCGCCGCGCGCGTATTCATGGTGAGCACAGTCACTTCGAAGCCGGCTTTGCCGCGCACATACAAGTCCTGAAGATAGGCAAACGTGGTCACGTGCCCGGGCACGACTTCGTGGCTTACGAGCTGCTGAAACTCCGGGAAGCTGATTTGCAGCGAGGCATTGATTTCGTACGACGCCTCGTATTTCGGCGACCCATCCGCGCTGCGAGCCCGGCCGATGTAATTCATGGAGCCCGAGAACCACGCATTCTTAATGGGCAGGAACTCGATGTTGGCCCGCGGCACCCGTGCCAGTTCTTTGGGCAGCAGCGGCAGCAGGTTGGCTGCGCTTAGATTGTCGAAGTAGGCAATGACGGCTGCCCCCAGCGCCTTGACCGACGCCATGGGGGTGTTGCGGTCGCGCCGCCAGGCATCCACTGCTCCCAGCAACCCGCCGTTGCCCGACGAATAGCCCGCTCGGGCGAGCAGCTCCGCCACCCGTTCGCGCTTGGCTTCGGGACGCGAGGGTTCAGGCGGCTTCCCAGTGGAGGCCAGCACACAACGCTCATAAGGTACGGGCTTGCCTTGGCCCAGCATCTCCATGGCCAGCTCCCACATGGTCCTGAGGGATAATGTCAGCCCGGCGAGGTATTGCCCGCGCAAGCCGCCGATTTTGTCCGCTTCGCTGCATATTCCTTCCATGGCCTTGGGCAAGTCCACCGCGCGCACATAGGCTTCGACCGCCTCGCGGTCGATGGTCTTGCCGCCCACACCGCCGGTTTCGCGCACACGCCCGGCTGCGGGCGTGGTGTAGGCCGCAGGAAGCGGCTCGTCGGAGAACCACGAATCGGCGATGAATCGCCCGGTCCCCGACGGACACATGACGTCTCCGCCCCAAAGTGTGTCAATTCCGAGCACTGCATCCGCGACGAATCGTCCTAATTTATCCATATCGTTCCTTCACTTTCCGTAGAGAACTGAACCACACATACAGGCAAAGCGCGATGAAGCAAAGCGCGGAGACTGTCTGAGATATGGGTTCGTTGTTATAGAACGGGGTTTGAATCCTGTCTTCACTGAACTTCGGCATCAGGCGCAGTGCGGCGCCGAAGACTCCGCCCAATGCGCCGCCCGCCATCAGTCCGCCGGCGACGATGATGCCACGCTCGCGTACGGTGCGACCGCTTTCACCGCCCGTCTTGTCAGCATGCTTGTTTACCAGATGCGAGAGAAATCCGCCGGCGAGGATGGGCGTAGTGAGTTGCAGCGGGAGGTAAATCCCCAGGGCGAAGACCATGGAGGAGAGGCCGAGCATCTCCAGCACCACCGTGATCATGGCGCCGATGCCAAACAGCACATACGCGACCGGCTGGCCGCTCATGAATCCCGAGACGATGGCCTTCAGGGCGGAAGCCTGCGGCGCTACCAGTACCTGGCGCATGTCGCCGGGCGCCGCCTCTCCGAATTGAAAGGCCTTGGCCAGCAGAACGATGGTCAAACCGGCGGTGATCGCCGAGGCCGCCATACCGATGAACTTCACCTTCTCCTGCGCCGACGGCGTGGAACCGATCCAATAGCCGGCCTTGAGGTCGGTGATGAATTGCCCTGAAACGCAGAGGGCGACACAGACCATGCCGGCCAGGGCCATCACGAAGAACATGCCGGTGGTTCCGGAGAGACCAAACTTCAGCAGCACAACAGCCGAGACAATCACCGTGAGCAGGGTCATACCCGAGGCGGGATTGTTCGCCGTGGTGGCGATCGCGTTGGCGGCCACCGTGGTGAAGAAGAACGAAAAGAGAAGCGTCAGCAGCAGGCCCAGCGCCACAATGGTCCAGGTGACATGCAGTTGTCCAAAGAAGACAGCCACGGCGATGGAGGAGATCACAACGCCGAGGAGTATGGCCACCACCGGAACATCGCGTTCGGTCCGTTCCATATGCGGGGCTTCGCCGTGGCGAAAGGCATGCAAAGCAATGCCGAACGCTCCGGCCACCACGCGCAGCGATTTGAGAATGCCGACCAGGCCGGCGGCAGCGATGGCGCCCACTCCAATGAAGCGCACATAGTAGCGGTAGATCTCCGCAGCCGTCATGTGGGAAATGGGAATCGGGCCCGGGTACACTGTGACGTCGCCCATGTGGCTGCCGATGAACCAGATCACGGGGACCATCACAAAGTTTACCAGCACGCCGCCGGCACAAAAGATAAGGGCGATGCGCAAGCCCATAATGTAGCCGAGGCCAAGAATGAAGCCGATGGCATCGAAGTTGAAGACCATGCGCTGGCGATCGACCAGCGCTCGCATGACCGGCACAAACTGGAAGTTCAGATACTCCTTCCAAAGATGGAACGTGGTGACGAAGAAATCGTAAACCGCGGCGATGCAGGTGGCCTGCAGCAGGAGCTTGGCTTGCGAGCCGCCCTTCTCCCCGGTAACCAGCACCTCGGTAATGGCGGTGGCTTCCGGGAAGGGAAACTTACCGTGCATCTCGCGCACGAAATACCGGCGCAGGGGAATGAGGAAAAGAATGCCCAGAGCGCCGCCCGCGAGGCAGATGAAGATCGTCTGCACCGGATGCGGGTCGAGGTGAAGGATGTACAGCGCCGGGATGGTGAAGACGGCGCCGGCCACCACGCTGCCGGAGGCGCCGCCCATGCCGGTGATGATTACGTTCTCCAGCACGGTAGAGCGGCGCTTATACAGGCGCGCCAGCCCGATGGCGAGGATGGAGATGGGAATCGCCGCCTCCATGCCCTGGCCGACCTTCAGGGCGGAGTAGGCCGAAGCCACGCTGAAGATGATGCACAGCAGAGTGCCCCAAAGCAGCGCACGCCCGGTGACTTCCGGCAGGCTCGTGGTGGTGGGCACCAAGGGTACATAGACTTCGCCATCCTTCAAAGGCTGGTACGCGTTGGCGGGCAAGGACTTGGATTCAAGCTCGGTTTCAACCACGGCCATAGGGGCGGTCTCCGGGCGGTCGTAAAGCCGAAGGCATTGTATCTTGCGCGGAGAAAAAACGGTGTGACGGATTAACGCGGGCTCGGTGACGAGGGCTGCTTACGCCCGTTCCGCGTCCCTCGACAGCGCCCTGAAAGCCATGTTGAGCAGCGAGAGCACGACTGCTCCCCAGAACGCGGCCCAGAAGCCGTGGACGGCGAATCCGCGAACGAAGTGTGAGGCAAAGATCAGCATCAGAGCGTTAATGACCAACCAGAAGAGGCCGAGGGTGAGGATGGTCAGAGGTAGGGTAATAATCTTCAGGATCAATCCCAGCGTCGCGTTCACCAGTCCGATCACAAGGGCCGCAATCATCGCGGCGGTGAAGTCGCGCACATAGAATCCGGGCACGAGGTGAGCGACGATCAGCAGGCTGATCGCGCTCAAGAGCCAGTTCAGCAGTAAACGCATTTCTGACCTTTCATAGCAGAGCACTCTCACCACAGAGACACAGAGAAACTCGACTCTTTTCTTCTCTGGGCCTCTGAGTCTCTGTGGTGATCATTTCTGGGCTCCTTAGGACATCGTCTTCTTCGCCAGGATCATGGTCACCGCCTTCGCGGCGCGGCGCCCGCGTGTCTCCTCCTGCTTGGCGTCGCTGATCCAGCGCGCGAATTCTTTGCGATGGGTGTAGGCCAACTTGTCCCACAGCGCTTTAGCCTTTTTGTTCTCGCGCAATGCCTGTGCCAGCGCGGCCGGAGCCTCGACAACACGCTCGTCGGTATCGCGCTCCATCACGATGGAAACCGTGTCACCGGCCTTGGCCATTGCTCCCGCCTGGAGCTGCCTGTTGAAGGTCAGAAGGTGACGGCCCTCCATAGGTTGTATGGTGCTCCGGAAAGGGAAGCTGTTAATCGTGCCTTTCACTGGGACGCGGCCGCGTGTGCCCCAAACCTCGGCCACATCAAAGGGAATGGCGATGAAGCACCAGGCGCCACCTGGGCCTGCGGCTTCCGCCTTGGCAGCGAATTTCCTTTGCATCGCGGTCCCCATTGTCCTGAGAAAGCGCAAGAATTATATCGCGGTGGATGATCTCGGCCGGCCGGAGAGTTTGTCTCAACTGGATTCCACTTAGAATGGCACGCACTTCATTTTCTCGCCGAAAGGCCGCGTCTTATAATCGCTAGGGGAATCCTAGAGAGAACCTGGGAGGCTGGCTGCGATGAGATTGTCATGGCAAGCCGAGACGGGACATTTCATCTGTCATTGGTCTGAAGTTGGCCAGCATGTCGAATACGACCCGCGTTGGATGCGGGAAGCTTCTGACGCTCAAGGCGGTTACTTGCCCCCTGCTCCTGATTTTGCGAGCCACAGCCCGTTTGGGGGAGCGTCCTGGTTCGAGCCGCATCCCACCCACAACGATTCCACATAAAGGCGCTGGATTCACACTGCTCTCAGCCCCTACGCACCTTCAGGTCGTTCCTCGGGACAGCGATGCGGTAAGCTCATCTGGTGAGGTGGCTGGCCCATGCTTGACACGATTGCCCAGTTCGCCGGAGCGAAATATTTAAGCCTGGAGACCTTTCGCAAGTCCGGGGTCGGGGTGTGCACGCCGGTCTGGTTTGCCGAGGAAGGAACAACATTTTACGTGTATACGCTGCCCGATAGCGGAAAGGCCAAGCGCATCCGCAACAACCCGAAGGTTCGGGTTGCGCCGTGCGACATGCGAGGCAACCTTCGCGGAACCTGGGTGGACGCGCGGGTGCGCATCTGCGATCCGCCTGAAGGGGTGCGCGGACAGGAGCTGCTGCGCCGCAAGTATGGTTGGATGAAGATTGTCGGCGACTTTTTCAGCCGGCTGCGAAGACGTACTCAGATCGTGATCGCCATTGAGATGGCATAGCGGCCGGGCGCGCGTGCTTGACGGCTGCTGTATCCTCGATGGATGCGCCGGACCTAATTTCCACGCGGCAACAAGAAGATGCACGAGGCGATTGCCGAGTCCGCGCGCCCATCTGGAGAAGATTGCTATGAGCGCTAATCCTCTGCTCGCACCCATGCAGGACACTGAGCACCAGCAAATCGCGGGAGTCCAGCTCGACATCGCGCGCGCCGGCGCGGCCCGCGTCAAACGCGTGATTTATCCAGCGGGGTTCCACTGGGCGACCCACATCAAGCCGGTGGTCAACACCGACTACTGCATGCACGCCCACGTGGGATTTCTGGCGCACGGGCAGATTCACATCGAGTTTCCGGACGGTTGCCGCAAGGAGTTCACCGCGCCCCAGGCTGTAGTTATCGAGCCGGGACACGACGGCTGGGTGGTAGGAAACGAGCCGGCTGTGCTCATCGAGTTTGACTTCGAGGGCGACACGGCGCACCGTTGCGGCGTGCCAGAGAGCCATGCCCATGGCGACTCAGCGGCCAAACGTTAGCGGTCTGGTTCATTCAAAGCGCAGCGCAGCCATCGGCTCCACGCGCATGGCGCGACGAGCCGGCAGATAGCAAGCGGCCATCGCCGTCAGCAGAAGCAGAGCTGAAATGGCCAGGAAGGTGAGCGGATCAGTTGCGCTTATGCCGTAGAGCATCTTGGCGATTAAACGGGTCAGCCCAAGTGCGCACACAATTCCGATGCCCACGCCGATGGCGGTCATTCTGATGCCGTCGCGCATGACCAGGCGCATCACGTCAGCGCGGTCGGCGCCCAGCGCCATACGAATGCCGATTTCCTGCGTGCGCCGTGCGACCAGGTAAGAAATAACGCCGTATATGCCGACGCCGGCCAGCAACAGTGCCAATGCGGCAAAAGCGCCCAGCAGAATCATCGTGAACCGCCGCTCGGCCAGCGAGAGGGCGATGATTTCGTCCATCGTCTGAACGCCATAGATCACTTGCTGGCTGCTCATCTGCTGGCTCATGTGTCGAATGGAATCTACGACCACGGACATCGGCACAGCATCATCGGTACGCACCAGCACGGTGGTCGAGCCGGAGGGCGTCATGAACTCATCCGGCATCTGCATACAGGCGAGATAGAACTGTGCGCGCAGCGAATGAGTATCATCCAAGTCCAATCCCCACTGTTTTACATGCCCGACAATGCCTACAATCTCCGACGGGTGGCGACCATCCTGATCCAGGTTAATGCGTTTTCCGATGGGGTCTTGTCCCGGAAAGTATCGGCGGGCGAAGACCTCGTCAACAACGACCACCGAGGGTGAATGTTCGTCGTCCCGAGCCGTGAAGAAGCGGCCTCGTTGCAGCGGAATGCCCATCGTTTTCAAGTAATCCGGCCCAACGATATAGTCGATCGCCCAATTCATGTCGTTGTGGGTAGCGGGCTTCGGCTGGCCCTCCAGCCAAAAGAGATTTTCGTCGTCACTACCCATGGGAACCGAGCCCCAGGCCAGCGAGGCTGCTTTGACGCCGGGAGTCGAGGCGAGCCTTGCCTCGAGGTCGCGAAAGGCGGCGCGGATGGTATTGGGACTGGCCGACATCATGGATGTCGGAAGCGAAAGCCCGAAGCTCAATACGTTTTGGGGCCGAAATCCGGGATTGACATCCCAGAGCCGGATCAGGCTCCGGACCATCAGTCCTGCGCCCACCAGCAGGACCAGGGCCAATGCTATTTCAGATACGACGAACACATCCTGCGCACCGCGCCGCGCACCGCTCGCGGCACGGCCGCCGTCCTTAAGCGTTTCCTGCAAGTTCGCGTGCGACGCTTTCAGCGCCGGCGCTAGACCAAAGAGTATCCCCGCCAACAGGGAAACCGTCATGGTGAAGAGCAGCACGTGAGCATCGAGCCCGACGTCCTCAGCGCGCGGCAGGGCCCGGGGAAGCACGCCGAGGGCGGCGTGCATGCCCCATTGCGCTATCAGCAAGCCCAGCGCGCCCCCCGCCAGAGCCAGAAGAACACTCTCCGTCAGGAGCTGGCGCAGCAGGCGCCACTGGCCAGCACCCATCGCGACGCGAATGGCGAATTCACGCGCCCGCCCGGTGGAGCGCGCCAGCAGCAGATTGGCGACGTTGACACAGGAAATCAACAGGACAAAACCCACCGCCCCCAGCAGGACAAATAGAATCGGGCGTACCGCCTCCACCATCTGGGCCTTAAGCGGCATGAGCTTGGCGCCAATGCCCTTGTCAGTATCCGGATATGTCGTTGCCAGGTTTTGCGCGACCGTGTTCATGTCGGTCTGAGCCTGCTCGACCGTGACTCCGGGCTTGAGGCGGCCAATCCCGTGTATCCCAAGTCCTGCGCTGCGGCTGTTGAGTAGAGGATTACTCCACTGGCCGATGGGTACGTACACGTCGCGGTCGCGGAAGCTCGGAATGCGGAGATGAAACCCGGCGGGTATCACCCCGACAATGGCGTAGCTACTGCCATCCAGAGTGAGTCCCTTCCCCAAAATGTCGGGAGCAGCGTCAAGCTTGCGTTTCCAGAAGCCCTCGCTCACCAGAGCGAGCGGAGCGGCACCGATCTGGTCTTCACCGGGGGTGAAGCTCCGGCCCAGCAGTGGCTTCACGCCCAGCAACGGGAAGAAGTCCGAAGAAATGAATTCGGCGTTGACCTGCTCGGCTTCGCCGCGCCCGGTCAGGCTGAAGGCGTAAGCACGCGCAATGGCCATGGCGGTAAAGGAGCGATTGTCCTTTTGCCAGTCGCGAAAGTTCGGATAGGAGATGGATCCTCGATCAAAATTCGGTTTACTCTCGCTCAGCGCGACCAGTTGGTCAGGCTGCGGAAATGGCAAAGGATTGAGCAGCACTCCGTTGATTACCGAGAAGATGGCGGTATTGGCGCCGATGCCAAGCGCTAAGGTGAGTATTGCTACTGTGGTGAATCCGGGCGCCTTCCCTAGCTGCCGTAAGGCGTACCGTAGGTCCTGCCAGAATGAATGCATGCAGACCTCTCTCCTGCCTCCTGTGCGCAATTATCAAACCGGAGCGCGCAGTAGCTATCTCTTTGCGATCCAGCGAGATGCGGCGTTTGAGACGATTGGGGTGCAGAGGGTTGTGTCCGGCGGCGAGCCGCGGCGTCCGCAAGTGAACAAAGCCCGTCAGCAATCTAGTGAGCCACTGCCCAGTGGCAGGTTCGGGTAGTGCGGCGATTCAATGTCCGCGCCAGCGCACAATGAACAAATTGTTTAGCGTGTCCCAAGACCAAAAGGTGGTCGGCTAGCCGCCCTCCCTGAGCGCACCCTGTAGAGTCGCTTGCGACGCTTTGAGTGCCGACCCGATCTCGACTCCTGCTGCGATTTGCTGCAGAGGTGTTGTGATTAGCATCAGTGCGATGCAATTCACAACAGCGTGTCTTGACAGCTTTGATTTCGATGTAATCGACTGATTCTACTTGCCAGATCATCACATATCCCTCGTTTAAGTCACGATTTGATTCACTTGCCGTTGCAGAATACAACCAATCGCGGCGCTGCAAGTTACAACGCATCCATTGATGCAAATCTCAGCACGGGCCTCTAACCCACACCGTCGTCGCTAGTTAAACGTCCGCATCGCGGCGATCTTCATCGCTTGCCAGTTTGGCATGCTGAATGCCTTATAGAGAGTGCCGGCGCAAAGCGGAAAGGCGCAGGCGAGAACTTAGGGCCCTCGGACGAAGAGGCAGGAGGTGGGTTATGACAGTTCTTCTGGTTCTAGCGATGTTCGCAATTTTTCTTACGATTGATTATTTCTACTCGAAGGCGAAGCATCCTGCGCTGCAGGTGGCTCCGGCAATGAGCAAGCGCGCAGGAGCAGCACCGCGGCCGCAGCCCAGCCTGGTTGGCGGCTTCTCGGTTCCGGAGAACCTGCGCTACCATCCCGGCCACACTTGGGCGCTGAGTGAGAGCCCGAACCTGGTCCGCATCGGCATCGACGACTTCGCTTCCAAGCTGACGGGCAAGATCGAGCACGTTACGCTGCCGCAACGCGGACAGTGGATTCGTCAGGGCCAAAAGGTATGGAGCCTGGTGCGCAATGGCGTGAAGGTGGACATGGTTTCTCCTATCGAAGGCAGCGTCTCCGATATTAATGAAGCCGTGGTTGGCGACCCTTCGCTGGCCAGCAAGGACCCCTACGGTGAAGGCTGGATGGTGACAGTACAGTCCCCCGACGCCAAAACCAACTTCCGCAATCTGCTGAGCGGCGCACTGGCGCGCTGGTGGACGGAGGAATCCTCGATGCGGCTGCAGAGAGTCGTGCCTCATGCTCTCGGCGCTCTGGCTCAGGACGGCGGCGTGGCTGTCGATGACCTGGCCAGCACCATTCCTGATGAACAATGGCTGAAGATCACCCGCGAATTCTTCCTGACCTAACCTCACTGCTATCACCCAACGCCCCGGAGTGCAGCCTCCTGCTCCGGGGCGCTTTGCTTTTCTGCTCCTCGTTGCTTCATCGTTGCGGCCACGTCCACGTCACATGCCTCTGTGCGCTGGGTCACTGAAGCACGGTGAGCAGCAGGATTACAAAAGGCGTGTGAAGCCGCAAGGTCCGGATCCTGCCTTTCTGCCCGGGTCCAATCGGCGGCGGGTGAGCTTATGTTGACGTTTGCGCTTTTTCCTCTGGCTCTCTTCTTTCTGGGAGCGGCCTTGGTAACGGGTCTGCCGGTTGCCTTGAGCCTTCAAACCTACTTTCAGAACCGCGGACGCCGAGCCGCAATCTGTCCCGAAAACGGAGAACCCGTCAATGTCGAGGTGGACCGCAAGTATGCCTTCTGGATGGCGTTGCGCGGCCAGGAACACACGCGCTTGAAGTCATGCACGCGCTGGCCTGAGAAGGGTGATTGCGGACAAGAGTGTTTGGCCCAGATCGATCCTTCGCCGGAGAATGTGGAGCGGTTGATGCTCGGCTGGTACAAGGGCAAGTCCTGCACGGCTTGCGCGCGCGCCATTACCCCGGCTGATTGGCGGCGCAGCCGCCTGGGTTGGCTCGACGACGAGTACAAGCTGGTCGAATTGCGCCACGTGAACCTGCAGCAGTTGCAGTTTGCCCTGCAAGGCATGCGGATACTCTGCTGGCGTTGCCATCAGGAAGAGAGGGTTCGGCAGGCTGTCAGGCCGCGCTCTCTCAAGGGCGACCGGCACGGACTAACTCCGGCTGCGACCCGGTTGTCGAGCGAATTGGAGACCTTGTAGCTGTAGGGTGTGGCGTCTCCAGGCGCCACTGCGTCATTTCGTCGCCAAGGGGAACGTGCTCCCGTTCCCCTTCTTTAGTTCATGCCTCCCTCGAAACACCATCATCACGGCGGGACCATCAGGGCTGAGGAGTACAATTCCTGACGGGCGATGAGGGTTACGGTGATGAAATACGGCTTGCTCTTGCTGGCAATTGCCCTGGCTACAGCGGGAGCGGCGCAAACGTCCTCCCAGCAGGGGCCGCCTGGTACGCCGCCGCGCAAGTCTCCCCTGGCCGAATATGCGGGTACGTGGACCGGAAGCTTCGAAGGGAAAACCTGGATGACGGTGAGGCTGACCTTGCAAGGCGAGCGCTTGTCAGGATCCATTAAGCACGCACGCAGCCTTGAATTCAACGATCTGGGCGAGATCAAGAACGTCAGCGATGAGCAGTCAACGGAGCCCGTGCAGGATGCAGAGATCAACCCCAACGGACTGCTGCTGACAACGAAAGACCCGGACACCCAAGAGACTAATCGCTTCACCATGAAGCTGACCGGCGAGTCCACCGCTGAAATCAAGATGATCGCGATGAAAACGCCGCCGGGGATGCCCAAGATCAAGCCATGGAAGCTGACAAAGGCAGTGGCGAGTCCAGCCGCAAGCTCGCGGCGATGAAGGTTTTCCGGCGCCTGCCCTAAACCGGACAGAAGGCGCTCGTTGAGAGTGTGGCTATTGTAATGACATCTCCAATCTTGCGCATACTGGGCGCGGTAGCTGGGTTAGGCAGTGCCATATTGTGTTGGTTCTTAGGCAGCCTTCTGGCCGCGCCCCTTCGCCAAACGGCATTATTCTCGCAGAGCCGGGCGCAATACATTTTGCTCGCATTCCTGTTTGTACCGGCGCTTATCCTGGCCGTCGTGGCACTATTCTGGGTTCCGCCCCGAATCTCCGGAGAAGGACCCTTACCTGAAGGCAGGCGTTGGCGCCTGGCCCTGGTTCTAGTGTTTGCAGCCGCCTTCATCAGCGGACTCGCGCGCTAAGCGAGGGATATTAGGACGTTCGATACTTTAGCCAAGGGACGGCCTGGAGGCTGTCACCCGCGGCAATCGGAACCCGGTGATTCCCAGGCCGACAGCTCCTGGCTTTCACTGCGCGTTCACCTTGATCTCCAGATGACCCTCGCTCGGGACTTGAACCTCCCCGCCGCCCTTCAGGTAGGGCTGCAGCACTGCCGGGTTGCTCCATTCCAGGTTCCATCCGTTGGCGATGGTGACGACCGTGTAGCTGCCGGGCACAACAGTAGGCAGGGTGAAGGTGCCGTCACTGTCGCTCTGGTCGCGACGGAACAGTGGCGCATTGTTGGCTGGGTCGCGCGGCACTAACACCACCATGGCCCCGGCGAAGGGCTGGCCGTCGCGGAGAGCCACACCCTCCACTTGCCCCAGGCCACGGCTTGCTACAGCCGCGATGCGGACGTGACCTGCGCCTTCGATCTCCAGCGTGCGTCCTACCAGTTTGGCGCCGGTGGCTGACAACCTGCTGAAGAAGAACCGCCCGGACCCACCGAGTAGCATGTTGTAGCGTCCTGGCCTCACGGTGCTACTACTGAAATCAAACTGTCCACTCTCCGAGATGGGGGCGCTGAAGTTCCCGCCGGTTGTGGGATTTGAAAGCAGGATAGATGTACCCTTCGGGACGCTGTTGGCGCCCTCGAACAGGATCGAACCACTGACGGTGGCAAATCCGGACGCATCGCCGGCACTCAACTCGGCATCGCCGGCGAGATCGATTTCCTGGTACCAGCCTCGATTGACGCCCCGCTCATTGGGAGTATTCGATGGCGGTATCTCAACAATGTAATGTCCGGGCGCTAAGCCCATGATCTCAATGACGCCGGACTCAGTTTGAGACACAGGAGAATTGAAGACGTGGTCCAGGTAACCGTCGAAAATCCGCCGCAAAATCCTCGGATACATTCCTCCACGAGCGAAAGCCACAGTTCCTGCAACCATGGCGCCTGCCGGAAAAGAAGCCACGCCGGTGCGGATCCGCAGGTGGAGTGCTGGTACCGCATGCATGACGACGTCAGCCGTAGCATGCTCTCCGGCACGCAGCACAATGGGACTGGCTCCAGCCGAGTCCTGGGAGTCAGGGTAGAACGTGAGCGGATAGGTCACGTCGAGCGCCGCCATCTCTTGGGCGGACCGCTCGTCACCATCGGAGTTGCCCTGTTTCTTTCGTCCTGGCGGGCGCTGGTTGTCCGCGTACCACGGTCTCGCGGCCACCACCAGGTGGTAGGTCTGTGGTGTCAGATGGCCGATGTGGAAGTGCCCTCTGTCATCGGTTTCCGCCTGGGTGAAGGGGGAAACGCCCTCCTCCGCGCCCGCGAATCCACGTTTCATGAACAGACGCACCTGTGCGTTCTGCACCGGATCGTTGTTGTCGTCGGTGACTTGGCCCTCGATGGAGGCATCCTGCTGAAGGCGGAAGACCAGGTGCTCGGAATCCAGATCAGGGCCGACCGCAATGGCGCTGGAATAGTTCCCATGCTGCTCGAAATATTGTGCCCCGAAGCCGTGGGCTGAACCCATCAGCGAGTATTTGCCGCGCGCCAGGCCGGTGAAGGCGAAGCGTCCATCAGCTCCGGTCACGACCTTCCTGGAGATGTCGCCGTTTACGTTGGCCGTCGGACCGATGGCGACTGAAGCCTCTATGATCGGCTGGCCCGTTAGCGAATCAACCACTACGCCGGCGATGCGGTAACTTGATGCCGGTGGTACAGCATGGGTTGTAGAAGTCGTCTGCGCCTGGACAGGCCACCCAATCGCCAGAAGCATTAGGACTGCCATGCTATTCAGCGTCATGGCTAGTCTCCTTCTCCAGTGCGGATGAGGCTCAGAGCGATCTGCGTCTCTTGTCCGGCCGAAAGGGTAACGTGCGTCGCCTGGGAAGCATAGGGCTGCAGGGCATCCGGATTTGCGTATTCGATCCTGTCGGCGTGGTCGAAGGCAAACACCAGGTACTCGCCGGGAGCAAGCCCATGCATCGTGAAGCCTTGTGCCGAAAAAAATGGGACCATCACGGCGTGTCGCCTTGAGAAGGGCTGCGGAACGGCAAGCACGGTAGCTGAGTCGGCGATCTTGTCCGCGGACTTAACGGTTCCGGTCAGGGTTGCTCCGTCATCACGCAAGACGATCTCGATGGGGTTGGCCTGGCCCGGCGCCGCCGTAAGGTCGTCGGCGAGCAGGTTCGTGGGGCCGTACTCGGCGGACTGCACATACCACGGACCCCAGGCTGTGATGTCCGCAGTGTATTTCCCGGGTTCGACATCTGCCAGGACCATGACGTCATGTCCCGGACCTGTCCTTACGAATGACGGGCTTAAATCCGGAGCGAGTCGCCGGTCAGCAGGAATTAGCCGCACGGTTACGGGCGGTCTCTCCTGGCTCCAGCCGGGACGGCTAAGGTTGGAGGCATCGCGCGACTCCATGTGCGCCACGACGGGAATCGAGAGAGCCGGGCCCAGGGCCAACTGCACGTTGTCAAGATTTGCAGCCACATTGAGACGCGCCTGGGCGCGTAGCGCCTGGTCTCCGATTTGCGAGGATGCCTTCAGTACATACGAGCCTGCCGGAATTGCGTTGATCTCGAAGGTACCGGTGTCCTGGTGCAACTGGCTGGGAACCTGGATTTGCTCGCCGGACGGATCGAGTACCTGCAAGAGTACGCCCTGGTCTGCTGCGAATCCGCCTACCGTGCCCGACACGTGGTAAACCGGTACTGTGGCCAGGGAGAAATCAGCCTGCGCTTGCTGGCCGGCGGTCAGTTGAATAGGCGTTGCGGAAGCCAGATCCGGAACACCGGGGTAGTACACCATGGGATAGCCGGTTTTTGGCTTTTCGTCGCGGATCACCAGACGCATTTCCATCTGTCCCGGTCCCGCCGCGACGTAATAAGTGCCTGGCGCCAGGTTGGCGAGGCGAAACCTGCCGTCTTCGTCGCTTTCCACGGTATTTCGCATCTCCTGATGTTGTCGCCCGTCCCGGACAATCTGTTCGGCTAGGCGGACCGGAACATATTCGATGGGCTGACCAGCGGCATCGGTAATACGGCCATACATGGCGCCCTGCGGAACTAGCTTCAGCGTCACGACGGTACTGGGCCCGACCACCACCACATCGCCGACGCCCCTCCCGCCCAACTGCTGCCGGCTGAAGTATCCCGGCTTTCGTACATCAAAGCTGGTTTGGCCTGCGGGCAGCCCGTCCATCGCGAAATGTCCCTCACTATCCGTGAACACGGCGCGTTGCGCGACCCCGAAGACCTGCACGAGGGCGTGCCCGATCGGCTCGCCGGTTACGGAGTTGACCACAGTGCCGCTCACCATAAAGCCCGCGGAGCCTGGGCCTGACGGTGGACCGATGCTTTGTGCCGATGGCCATGCCACCAGCGCGAAGTGCCCGATGCAGAGCACGAGCACACGCACCCAGCCGCCGGGGAGTATGCAGGATGCGCGCTTGTGCAATTTTCGAGACACGACCTGATTGTTCGGAGCCGACAGGTGTTATGAACTTGGCGGCGTAGTCTCGTCGTCGGCCAGGGGAGCGCCGCCGCAGCGTTCCATCTCGTCGTGAATTTCCTTCATCACTTCTTCGCGGTAGCCATCATTGTGCATGCGCTCTTTCATTTCCTGCAGCGCCACGTTGAGCACATGGTAGTGGTGCAGCTCGCGGAAGCGAGGATCGCTGGTTGCTTCCTTCCACAAATTGTGGAGCAGATCCACATCCTCCTGGCGCATACGCGGGGTATGCGGCCCCAGTAGGTATTCATGCCGGGTGCCATTGGATTCGACGACCACCAGCTTCAATCGCGGACGCGGCTCGGGTAGCCGCTCCCAGGCATCCCCGGTGAGCTTGCCCTGTTCGTCGGCGGTGAGCTTGTTCGACAGGCCGCACACGACAACCGACGAAAGCAGCCGTTGCGCAGTGGCTACGATTGCCTCAAAGACGTCGTTGGTGGGCACCACGACCAGCGAAACGTGCTTACCTTCTTTCTCAGCCGCGTTGACCACCGAGGTGAACAGCTCCTGTTCGTACTTCTTGAACACCTCCGTGGTGTCCACTACTTCACTGCCGCTGAAGGAGTGCTCGCGATGATAGACCCGCGCCGTCATCACGACCACGTCGGTCTTGGTGGTGTCGGTCTTGGCCAGTACCTGCCGCAGGTAATACAGGTTGCGAGGGTCACGAACCGCCACCAGAATATTGCCCGGCCGGACTTCCATAGCTTCCGCACTGAGCTCGCGGTCGGCAGCGATATTGAACTGCTCCAGCCCTGACTGTCCGGTGGCGTGCTGATAGGCCGTCTTGCGCTCTGAGATGGTAAGCACAATGAAGAACACTATGCTGAAGGAGACACCGGCGATGGTCGCCAGTTCCTTGGTGAAGAGATTCACGATAGCCGTGGAAAACAGGATCAGGGAGACCATGCCAAGTCCGAGCGGGATTTCCACTCCTTTGATATGAATGTTGCCGGGTACCTTCCACTCACGATTTTCCGGGCTGGTGAAGCGCAGCACGATCACGGCCAGCGACATGAACGAAAAGCTCCAGATCACACCGAAGGCATACAGCGAAGCCAGCAGGTAAACATTGCCGCGGCTCGCCAGGATCGTGAACACCTGCAGGCCGACAATCATGTTGATGACGCGATAGCTGGTCCCGAATCGCTTATGCGGTCTCTTGAACCAGGTGGTGAGCACTCCGTCTTCGACCATGCGGCTGAGAACACCGTTGGCGCCCACGATGGCTGTATTCACTGCTCCGGAAAGGATGAGCGCTCCCACGACCACCACAAAGCCCTGGAATACGAGCCGCAGCGTGTATGGACCGACAACGTTCATCGCCAGTCCGCTAATGAGGTTGGCGAAATATTCGTGACGTACGCCGTCGGGGATGATCATGACTGCGAAGAACGAGACCAGTGAAGTAAAGAACAGGCTGTAGAGAAAGATCACCAGCCCCGTCTTCTCCAGGTTCTTCAGCTTGGGGTGTTCGATCTCGCGGTTGATCTGGGCCAGGGACTCCTCGCCACTCATGGCAAGCACCGAATGACCGAAACCCACCAGCAGCATGATCAGGGGAATGCGGGTCGCCCAGGTACCGAGCAACCAGCCGAGCGACTCACGATTGTGGTGCATCTCCGCCGTGGACGGCAGAGGCGGCAATTGCGCTCCGTGTTTCGCCAAAGTCAGCAGGCACCAGGCGATTAAAATCACCACCATCACGGTTGTGATCTTCATAATCTGGAGGGCCCGCTCGCTGGACTCGTGAATGCCCTGGGTGTTCTTCCACCAAAAGTAAAGGGTCACCATCACTGCGAACGCGGCGGCAAAGGAATTGTCGGGAACGTGGATGTTGTAGCCCAGATGATGAAAGGTGTCGGTCAGAAATCCAGCCGCGTATTGTCCGGCCGCGACCGAACTGATGGGTCCGGTCAGGACGTAATCGAAGAGAAGAGCCGAGACCGACAGCTTGGCTAGAGTTCCGCCCATGGCCTGCTTGACCACGCGGTAGACGCCGCCGCGCACAAACATGGCGCTCGACTCGATGTAGATGGCCCGCACCGCATAGCTGAACAACATGACGGCCAGCACGAACCAGGGAGCGCTCTTGCCTATGACCTGCTCGGCATCGCCGCCAACGTAATACGCCGATGAAGCCAGGTCGGAGAGTACGATGGCTGCGGCCCGCCAGAAGGAGATAAACGTCAGCATCACCGAGGTGGCGACGAAGACCTTTACTGCGGGCCGTTGCAGGTTCTCGGTAGCGGTGGACATACTCGTACGTGGAAATTCCAGCCTGCTCATGGGCCGCGAGCAGCGTGCAGTGCAACTCAATCAGTTTACTGCGTTTCGGCGCCGTTACCGCGAGGTGATCCAGCCCCGCACTGACCTTTGACGCATCGCCCGTTCGCAGTATTCCTCGAGGCGGGGGTGGTGCGTGGACGCCCACACCCCAATCCCCCGGCCTAGACGCTCGCTCGAATGTACCTGTTTCCGGTCCACTTGTCAGTAGCCACGGTCACCCGACGAACGACCCGACGAGTGATCGCCTTCCGAGCAAGCTACTCGTGCCTGGTTAGGTAGGTTCCACTTATGCGGTCATGCCAGCAAAGATTGTCAACGTCAACCAGGGCCCAGAGCAGCCCCATGGCGAGGGATGCAGTCGAAAGATAGAGCCCCAGAACGCGATTGCGTCGACGACGCAAGCAAGGGCTTTGCCCTTTGAAGTCACTGAGGCGGATGCCCGCCGCTTTCATTCCTGCGGTCCTGCCGGGATAGACCAGCAGCAGATACTGATAAACCGCCCAGAGCAACACCAGGCTCAGCCCTGCCATCATCCGAGCGGGCTTATTCAAGACAATGTTGGGCAGCATGGCGTGCCCGATCCAGGCAAAAACGGCGCCGGCCACGGTCACCAGTATCCAATCGACCAGCGCAGCATAAACACGCTGCCCGACCCCTGCGCTCTTAAATGGTAGCTCTACGTGCTCGTTGGGAACGTGAGGAGCCTGAGCGGCGGAGTCAAACTGCAACCCTTCCAGGAACGGTGTGGTCGGATATGCCTCCAATTCCTCGGGCACATCGAGAATGCGAGGCTGCTCCGAGAAAACGGGGTCTGCCAAGCGGTTAAGGCTTTCGCCGGCCGTAGCCTGGCGGGGGAACGCGATCACTTTGCGTCTCGGCTTGGGACGCGGCCGAACGACGACCAGTGGATCAGGCTCAACATCAGGAGCCCGAGGAGCAGTGGCTTCCACGGGTCCCTCATCCGCGATCCTGACTGGCTGCGGCGTTGGCTCGGTGGAAGGAACATCCACAACCGCTTCTGCCGCTAAACCAGACGCTTCAGCTTCACCAATTGGAGTCGCGGGAACTGCGATCGGGACGGGAGCGGGTTCGCACCGGGAGACCTCGTCCCCGCGCGAGGGCGCCGCAGGCAGCGGATCAGCCCCCGTTATTGGCTCAGACGGCGGAAATGGAAAGCGCATGGAAAAGGCCCCCTCGATGCGGCGGCCTCGGCGAGTACGAAAGTGTGCTACACGCGAATGGATTTCCTTGCGCCAGATATCCGAGTTGGTCTGGCCCAAATCAGCGGAGGCTTCAGAGCGGGAATGTTGCAATTCAGTCATACGAGTGGGCGCAATCGATCCTTCCAGTCATCTCCAGCATCGGTGCCGCGTGCATGCGATAACGTCGTACTGTGAGCGAACGATCACGAGAAAGGAGACCGCACGCACACATCCACAGGCGTGAGTCAGCTCCACGGTCGCGCATTTCACGCAACCAGTGAGGGTACGGCGGGTTTAGGAGAAGATCCAGAGCATCGCGAAGTCAACCCAGGCCTGCGGGCATTTTGCCACTCACCACGCAACGTGCTAAGTTGCAAAGTTGTGCTTCACCCAGCCGGACAAGCGGAGGGATGCAGCCCCTGCGATGACATCTCGCTTTCGATTGATTATCACGGCGCTGGTGGTGTGTCATCTTTTTCTGCAGCCGGGTCTGTTAACCAGCCAGTTGCGTCCATCTTCAAAAGAAGAAGCTCCGGCCCAGGCAACTGGGCAACGTGACCCGTCGCAAGCAGCTTCCAATCCGGCACCTCCCGCTGAAAACAAAGCGGTTAACGGGACTCAATCGGCCACTCCGCAATCCAATCCGCCGCCCCAGATCGATGTATTCACTGATAACGGCGAGCGCGACCCGGAAACCGAACAGATTATTCAGCAGGAACTCGAGGCCAGCACCGACCAGGAGTTGGGTCCGCCGCGTCCCGCTATTAATGTGCCGTTGGGACGAAATGAAGTGCTGATTCGGGCGGACGAGCAGGAGAAGATTCAGGACATCTACAAGGTGCGAGGGCACGTGGAGATCCGCTTCCGCACCTACATCCTGCACTGCGACGAGGCGACCTACGATTCCACTACAGGCCAGATCATCGCCACCGGACATGTTGTCTTCGACGGCGGCCCACACAACGAGCATCTAGTAGGCACGCACGCAACCTATGACGTCAGCCGTGACACGGGAACGTTCTACGACGTGACCGGCTCAACCGGCCTGCGGATGAAAAACGCGATGATGTTTTTGACATCGTCCACACCGTTCTTCTTCACCGGCAAGGTGGTGGACAAGCTGGGGCCCGATCGCTACCGCGTCCATTATGGCTACATAACCTCGTGCCAGTTACCGAAACCCAAATGGGAGTTCAACGCGCAAACGGCGACGATCGAAATGGGCGAGGAAGCCAAGATGTATCACGCGACCTTGCGAATTCACGGCATTCCCGTTTTCTATTTCCCATTCGTGCAGCATCCCACTGACAACCTGGGACGAAAGAGCGGCTTTTTGATTCCTGTGATCGGAACCTCCAACACCCGGGGCACGATCCTGGGAGACGGCTTCTACTGGGCCATTAATCGCAATTCCGATGCCGTCATTGGCGCTACCTTGTACTCAAGGCGCGGCTGGGCGCAGCATGGGGTGTACCGGGCTGTGGGGTATAAGTACCAGTTCCACGCTGAATACTTCGGCGTAATTGACGAAAAGGGATATCCGCCGACCGGTCAAAATCAGGGTGGGGAGGAGGTGAAGGCAGATGGCTTCGCGGAACTGCCGAAGGGATTCCATGGCACGCTTGGCCTTGACTATCTCAGTTCCTACATATTTCGGCTGGCTTTCGGGCAGAGTTTCAGCGAGGCCATTAATTCCGAAGTCCGCTCCAGCGGATATGTCTATCGTGACCAGAACGGCTATTCCCTCAACTATCTCGTTGCGCGTTATCAGGATTATCAGAGCGAAAATCCCGGCGACGTGATTGACATCGCTCACCTCTCGACTCTGGAGTTCTCTTCCCTGGAGCGACCCTTCAGTCGCTCGCGCCTGATGTATTCCTATGACTTTGCTGCCGAGGCTGTTTCCCGGCACGAAATCGGCTTTCAAACCGCGCCCGCTGTCGGGCGTCTCGATGCTTATCCCGAGGTTTCGCTGCCCACATTTTTTCGCGGTTGGACCTTCCGTCCGGAGGCGGGATTTCGCGAAACCTACTATACCCAGCGATTGGTTACGGAGCCAGGCACTTCCACTGTCGTGGCCGTCAGCAATCCCATTAACCGCACCTTGTTCTCTGGTTCGATGGACATTCGGCCACCCTCGGTCGCAAAGATCTTCGACCGCAAGCTCCTTGGTTATGTCTTGAAACACACGGTCGAGCCGAAGGTAACTTATCGTTACCAGACCGGCATTAACGACTTTAGCCAGATTGTTCGATTTGATCAGCGCGACATTCTGGTCGATACCAACGAAGTCGAGTATGGGATCGTCAATCGTCTTTACGCGAAGAAAACCAAGTCTTCCGGCAAGTGCTATCGAAACCCAAAGTACGACTGGCTGACCCCGGCCGCGGAAAAGCAGATAGAGAAAGCGATTCATGCTGATATCGTGCCGCAAGAACAGACCTGTGACGATACGCAGGGGGTGGCTCGCGATCTCATCACCTGGGAAGTCGCCCAAAAGTATTACATGAATAAGACCTTTGGCGGCGCCCTCGTGCCCGGCCAGACGAATGTCTTCGATAGTACCGTTGACTTCACCGGCATTGCGTTCCTTACCCAGCCGCGGAATTTCTCTCCGGTGATTTCCCGCCTGCGCATTCAGGATGCCTCTGCGGACTTCTCATGGGCCCTGGATTACGACCCGGTGCTGCACCAGGTCAACGCCAGCACGTTTTTTGCGGGCTATCGTTGGGGCAATTGGTACCTGAACGCTGGGCAGAGCTATCTCAACGTGCCGCCCCCCAACCCCAATATTTTCGATCAATACCGGGTCATGCTTCTCTATGGCAATGTGAGTAAGAGAGGCCTCAGCGCGGCTGCCTCGGTGGGAGTGGACACCAGGTTGCACTACATTCAGTCCGCTACCGTGCAGACCAACTACAACTGGGACTGCTGCGGTGTTACCTTCGAATACCAGCGATTTGCGCTCGGTGCCGTACGCAATGAAAATGCATATCACTTTGCTCTCAGCCTCACCAACATAGGGACTTTTGGCACCATCAAGCGTTTACAGAGGCTGTACTAGCGCTCAGTTCTTCTCGAGGCTGATTCGTTACAATTGAACGATGGCTGTTCCGCCTGTCTATCCGACCGCCGCAAACGGAGACCTCGAAGGCCGGTCCCAAGCCTTGCGGGAACGGCTGCGTTCGTTGGGACGCCTGCTGGTAGCGTATTCGGGTGGAGTCGATTCCGGATTTCTGGCCTGGTCGGCACACCGCGAATTAGGCAATGACATGCTGGCAGTGTTGGGTGATTCCTCTAGCCTGGCGCGTTCGCAGATGCGCGACGCGGTGGCTTTTGCAGAGGAACAACGGATCCCACTGATGATCCTCACCACCACCGAGATGAATCGTCCGGAATATCTCCGCAACGATGCCGCCCGCTGCTATCACTGCAAGGACGAACTGTTCAGCGCGATGGAAGCGTACCGCGGGAAAACCGGGTTTGACACGATTGCGTATGGGGTAAACGTTGATGATCAAGGAGACTATCGGCCTGGGCGGCAGGCAGCTCAATTGCACCACATTGCAGCGCCTCTGTTGGAGGCTGGCCTGACCAAGGAAGACGTCCGGCGACTGGCTTCGCAGGCCGGGTTGCGCATCTGGGACAAACCCGCTTCGGCTTGCTTGTCCTCGCGCATCGAATATGGCCGTCCGGTGACACGTGAGGCCCTGTCCGCTGTCGAGCAGGGCGAAGACGAATTGCAGCGACTTGGGTTCCGTCAGGTTCGTGTGCGCCATCACGGCAAAATTGCACGCATCGAGATTGGCCGGGAGGAACTACCCCTCGCCATGAGCATGGAGATGGCCGCTGAGTTCACGCGCATCTTCAAGGCATTGGGATTCACCTATGTGACGCTCGATCTCGAAGGGTTCCGCTCCGGCTCCATGAACGCAGTGCTGCCTGTTCACTCGCTGGTGAAAACGGGGCCTTCCCGCGGTTGACCCCGAGCAGCGCAGGCACGTCTAAGTCTTGGATTGGTTCCTTACAGAGCTCATATGTGGTAGTCCTGCGTCCCAGTTTCATAGGCGTATGGCCGACCTTTCTCCATGAGATAATCAAGAGTTCATGTTTATCCCACAAAGGCGGTTATTTGCTGTGTTGAGACGATCAACTGTCTTGTCGCTCTTATTGTGCCTCGGGTGCTCGGCGCAGTCGAACCCGCAGTCTAGTTCCCTGGACGTTAACCAACGAATCGAGCGGCAGGTCCATGCCTATTTCAACGTTCCTGCGGATGTGAACGTAAAGATCGGGGCCCGCACTCCCAGTGAGTTTCCGAATTACGAAACTGTGCCCGTCACGCTGAGCCGTGGAGAGAAATCCCAGACGATGGAGTTCCTGGTTTCGAAGGACGGCAAGACCCTGCTCCGCATGACCAAAATTGACTTGACCGAGGACCCTTACGCCGCGACCGTGAAAAAAATTGACGTAACAGGGCGTCCGGTGCGTGGTAATCCCAACGCCAAGGTCACGATTATCAACTACGACGACTTCGAGTGTCCCTTCTGCGCTCGCATGCATAGCACGCTGATGACAGAGATTCTGCCGGAATATGGCGACAGAATCAAAATCATCTACAAGGACTATCCGCTGGCCATGCATCCCTGGGCCAAGCGTGCGGCCAACAATGCCAATTGTCTTGCCCAGGAGGGCGGGACGGGTTACTGGGAATTTGCCGATTATGTGCATGCGAATCAACGCGCCATCAGCGGCAACCAGAAGGACGTGCAAAACTCGTTCAATGAACTGGACCATATCACCCTGGACATTGGAAAGAAGCACGGAGCTGACGCTACCCGGCTGCAGGCGTGCATCAAGAGCCAGCCCGACGCCGCGATGAAGGCCTCGATCTCGGAAGGCGACTCGATTGGCGTGAATGCCACTCCGACTGTGTTTGTCAACGGGGAACGCCTGGAGGGCGCAGTGGATATTGAAGAGGTGAGGGCAGCCTTGAACCAGCGGCTCCTGGAGGCGGGAGTACAGCCGCCGCCACCGTCCTCTCCTCCACATCAGGCGCCTGCGAGTAAGTAGCCGCCGTTGGGTCGAGCAGTCTCTCTGTTGCAGGCAGTCTGGTCCGCCGCAGTGGGCCCTTCACCTTGTATCAGCTTCCCGGGAGGGACAGAGATTGAAAGCAATTCGCAAGCGTAGTGCGCGCCTCAGCATCGCTGGCCTGGCATCAGCCCTGGCGCTGCTGGTTTCTGTACTTAGCTGCACATCCAAGCAGGAAGGCGCCGACGTCATGGCGACCGTGAACGGCCGCAACATCAGCCGCACGGAAGTGGACAAGTATTACAACAACCAGACTGCCGATGCCCCGCAAAAGCCCGGGCAGGAACAGGCGGACAGTCTTCGGCTCAGCATCCTGCGCGAACTGATTGACAACGAAATCCTGATGCAACGCGCAGAAAAGATGGGCCTGATGGCCACCGATGAAGAAATCAACAGCAAGCTGGCTGAGATTAAAGCGCCCTACACGCAAGAGGAATTCGACAAACGCCTTAAAGACCGCAATCTTACGCTGGACGACTTCAAGCGCGATCTGCGCCGCTCCATCACTATCGAAAAAGTGCTGAACAAGGAAATCAATTCCAAAATCAACATTTCGGATGAGGACATTACCAACTATTACAACCAGCACAAAGCCGAGTTCAACTTGATTGAACCGCAGTACCACCTGGCGCAGATTCTGGTGACGACCCAACCCAATCCCCAGGTAAAGAATGTCAAGGCGCAAAACGAGGCCGACGCACGCAAGAAAATCCAGATGATCGAGAACCGTCTGGACAGCGGCGAGGATTTCGCAACGGTCGCCATGAGCTACTCCGAGCAGCCGGAGACTTCCCAGAACGGCGGCGATCTTGGATTTGTGCCTGAGTCTTCCCTGAAGACTGACAAGACCGCTTACGACGCCGTTAACCGGCTGAAGCCCGGTCAGTACACGGCCGTTCTGTTGGTGGGCGACCCCAACAGCCATCAGACTTATGGTTTTCGCATCGTGAAGCTCATCAGCAAGGAAGCCGCCGGGCAGCGCGAACTGAAAGATCCGCGGGTGCAGCAAGCCATTCGCGAGCAGCTTCGCGACCGCCGGGAACAATTACTGAAGGCAGCGTACTACGAGACCATCCGCGATCAGGCCAAAATTGAGAACTATTTCGCTGCGGAAATTCTAAAAAAGGCGGCCACGATGAAATAGGAAGGAATCAAAGGCTTGATCGGCCCGCGGTGCAACGTCTCGGCGACCTATTCGATGACAGCCAGCGTGTCACCCGCATTGACCGCCGAGCCCTCAGCCGTCAGGATCTTCTGCACGCGGCCATCCTTGGGCGATTTCATCTCGTTTTGCATCTTCATCGCCTCCATCACTACAATGCCCTGCCCGGCTTGGACTTCGTCCTTCTCCTGGACCAGGATACGAACGATCTTGCCGGGCATCGGCGCCTTGAGTCTCTGTGGACCGGCTTCCGCGCCGGCAACCGCCCTCCGGGTGCGTAAGGAGCGTGGGTCGCGTACGTCAACCGCGTAACGCGCACTGCCAATGATCATGTGCACGTCACCCTGCAGCGAGCGCTCGCGCTTGATCTCGTAGGCCTTACCACTTACCAGGACCGAGAGCACGTCGCGCGCAGTGAGGGCGGCATCCACCTCGATTGGCTGACCGTCGATCCTGCAGTGCCAGTTTCCTTCGCCCTGCGTCAGCTCCAGTTGGTGCGACTTGCCATCTACCACCACGTCGTAGGTCATGCCTTAGCCTTACCGTTCTCTCAGCGCCTCGGCGCGCCCGACACGCCGCCAATTGGAAGCAGTGGCCACAGAGCTGCCGTTCGTCGAGGCCTGGATTCCTGCAACATCGGGGAATGTCGCCTTGGCCTCTGTGGCCGCAAAGATCGCTGCCCCGATCGCGGCCATCAACGGGTGTTGCCCGTCCGTTTCGTGATCCGGTTTTGTCAGCAGCCGGTCGAGGAAGCCGGTGTCCAGCCTGCCGGCGCGAAAATCCGGATCGCGCAGGATTCGCCGGAACAACGAGATATTGGTCTTGATACCGCCCACAAAGTATTCGTAAAGCGCGCGCAGCAGCCGGTCGATAGCATCGCCGCGAGTCTCGCCATAGCCGATCAGCTTAGCCAGTAGCGGGTCGTACTCTATAGGTACCTTCCAACCCTCGTACATCCCGCTGTCACGCCGAATACCGGGACCGGAGGGCGAGATGAGCCGCGTAATCTGTCCTGGTGAGGGGAAGAAGTTGTTGTCGGGATCTTCAGCATAGACGCGGCACTCGATGGCGTGTCCGCGCACCTTGATGTCCTCCTGCCGAAAGGGTAGCTTTTCTCCCGCCGCCACGTGCATTTGCAAATGAACCAGATCCAAACCGGTAACCAGTTCCGTCACTGGATGCTCCACCTGCAGGCGTGTGTTCATCTCCAGGAAGTAGAAGTTGCGATGCTCATCCACCAGAAACTCGACCGTACCGGCATTGTGATAATTCGCCGCCTTGGCCACGCGCACCGCGACTTCACCCATGCGCTGCCTCATGTCCTCGTCCACAATGGGAGACGGCGACTCTTCCAGGACCTTCTGGTGGCGCCGCTGCACCGAGCACTCCCGCTCGCCAAGATAGACCGCGCTGCCGTGCTCATCGCCAAAAATCTGCATCTCGATGTGGCGCGGATTAATGATGAATTTCTCCAGATAGACTTCGTTGTCGCCAAACGAACGTTGCGCTTCGCTGCGCGCGTTTTCGTAGGCGGAGCGTAACTCGTTGGGCGCAGAGACCATGCGCATGCCCTTGCCGCCGCCACCAGCCGCAGCCTTGAGCATGACCGGGTAACCGATCTGCTCCGCCAGCCGCTCGGCACCTTCGATGTCCAGCCCACGCTCAGAGCCGGGAACAAACGGGACTCCCGCACGTTTCATGTTCTGGCGGGCTCGGGTCTTGGAACCCATCATCTCCATTGACCCCGGTGTGGGGCCTATGAACTTGAAACCTGCGTCTGCGCATGCCCTCGCAAAACCTGCGTTCTCCGAAAGAAAGCCGTAGCCCGGATGGATGGCTTCGGCCCCGCTGCGTCGCGCCACATCCAGAATCTTTCCGACGTTGAGGTAGGATTCGCTGGCGGCAGGCGGCCCGATGTGATAGGCATAGTCGGCCTTGCGAACGTGCAGCGCCTTGCGGTCCACGTCAGAGAACACGGCGACCGATTCGATGCCCATTTCGCGACAGGCGCGGATGATACGCACCGCAATCTCGCCGCGATTCGCGATCAGGACTCGCTTGAACATACGCAGGCCTTTAACGGAAAAGAGGATTGTACTGCATGGGTTACAGAATGGGAGGGGCAGCGTCACAAAGCGTTGTGACGCGACACCATGCCAGGACCGCAATAAAACGCTCCTCTTCACACGAGGGGCGATTCACAAAATCAACAATCTGCAGTTCAGCAGCCTATTGCTGGGTGACGATGCCGGTCGGCCCGGCCTTCTCAGCCTTCGCCTTCTTGGTGGCCATGGTCTTGTCCACCCAGTCGTCGGCAGTCTTAAGATCGGTCTTGCGCGCATCGGGATCGTCGCATTGCAGGTCAGCCTCTTCGCGGTACAACAGATTCAGGTAGGCCATGGCATCGTCGTAATCGGGACGCAACTCCAGCGCCTTTTGCAGCTTCTGGATTCCATCCTGTACCTGGGGCTGGCTCTGATACTTGATGGTCTTGATCAGTTCTGCGCAGTCCTTCTTGTCCTTAAGCTCGTCGGTCGGCTTCAAACCAAGTTTGGCTCGTTCGTCCATCCGGCGCTGATAGGCCTGGGTCCAGTCAATCACGGCGATGGAGTAGTAGGTCTCCGGGTCGTTGGGATCCAGTTCCGCGACCTTCTGGTAGTATTCCTTGGCGAGATCGAACTTCTTCATGTTGAAGTACAACGACGCGATGCCCTTCAAACTGTGAACCTGCTGCTCCCGCGGAGGGTGCATCTCGAGGACCGACTTGAAGACCTCGATGGCCTGTTCGGCATAGCGATTATTGTCTGGGGAATCGGCGCCGGGGATGTATTGCTGGGCATAGGCAGTGGCCAGATAAAGACGGCCATTGATAAGGGCGGGATCCAGCGCCACCGCCTTCTGGAAATGGTTGATTGCGTCTTCGTATTTTGCGTTCTTGTAAGCCTGCACGCCCTTATTGAGCTCGTCGCGAGCTTTGAGCTTGCTGCAGCCCACCGCCGAGAACAATACCAGCAGCACAGCCAGCAATGTCAGTACCCGTCCGCATATCTTCATTGGCGATATCACTCTCCGTTCGAGTCGTTCGGGTTCCGAGGGAAAGCGGGAACGTCATTCTTATGACGTCCCCGCATCCAGGAGGAAGAGTACTGCCCGAATCGTGCTTCTACTGCTGCGGAATGCTTAACCGCCGGCCTCAATCTTGGCCGTGATCAAGCCGACCTTATCGACACCGGCAGCATGCGCAATGTCGATCACTTGCGCCACATCGTTGAACGTAAGATCAGGATCGGCCTTGACGAACATCACCTTTTCTGCACGGGTCTTGAAGATGTCGTTCAACCGACCTTCAAGATTCTCCCATGTGACATCGTCCTGATTGATCTTGAGCGCCGGCTTGTCGCCGCTCCCCTTCAAGACTTGAACCACGATCGTGCGGTCGCTGGGCGGCGGCTGCTTGGTCGGGTCCTTGGGCGGCTGGGGAACCAGCGCATCCAGTCCTTTCGGAGTTAGCGGCGTGATCACCATGAAAATGATGAGCAACACCAGCAATACGTCAATTAGCGGCGTTACGTTGATGTCGGCCGATGGGCCCTCGCCGGACCCTCCAACTGCCATTGACATAAGTAATTCCCTCTACCTACTGGGCGCCTCCACCTGGGCTGGCGCCGGTTGCCGGCGGATTCTTTCCCGGTACAGTGGTTTGTTTCTGCTCGGTCAATAGTCCTACATCATCCACTCCCGCGGAACGCACATTGTCCACCACGTCAACTACGTTGCCGTACTTGGCGCGAGCATCGGCCTTGATGAAGACTCGCTTGTCCACCTTGTTGGCCAGGCGGTCCTTCACTTTTGCCGTTAGGTCGTCGACCTTGATGCGATCGGTGCCGAAGTAGATCTGCCCGTCACGCATGATGGCCACCAGCAGGGAGTCTTCCTTGTCGGCGTCCGGCATGGGCGTCGGGCTGTTCACCCTGGCCATGTCCACACTTACGCCCTTCTGCAACATGGGAGTGATGACCATGAAGATGATAAGCAGCACCAGCATCACGTCCACCATGGGCGTAACGTTGATGTTGGAGTTGACCTTTTTACCTTCGTCGCGTTTGGCTAATGACATCGGTGTTCAAACTCCTTCCGGTCGCGCCAGCGCCCTTGCGCTGAGCCACCAGTTACCGGCGGACGCTCCGGCGCTTGAGGAAGTAGTCGATCAGCTCACTGGAGCTGTTGTCCATCTCCACATCGAAGGCTTCCACCTTATTGGTGAAGTAGTTGAACATCATCACAGCCGGGATGGCGACAAAGAGTCCGATGGCCGTGGTCACGAGCGCTTCCGAAATGCCGCCGGCCACGGCTCCCAGACCGGTGGCCTTCTGGGTTGAAATCTCCTTGAACGCGTTCAGAATGCCGACCACGGTGCCGAACAGTCCCACAAAGGGCGCTGTGGAACCGATGGTGGCAAGACCGCCTAGCCCGCGCTTCAACTCGGCGTGAACAATCGCTTCAGCCCGCTCCAGAGCGCGTTTGGAAGCCTCGATCTGCTCGCCGGGTATGTCGCTGGATTCACCATGGGCCTTGAACTCCTGCAAACCGGCGGTGACGACCTTGGCCAGGTGACTCTTCTTGTTGCGCTCCGCCACCTTGATGGCCTCGTCGATCTTGCCTTCACGCAACGCGCCGGCGACGGCAGGTGCAAAAGCTCGTGACTGTTTGCGGGCGGCGCTGAACGCCAGCGCGCGATCGATCATGACGCCAATCGACCATCCTGACATGATGAACAGAATGACGACGACGATCTTCGCCAGGATTCCCATCTGTTTCCAGAGGGAGACAGGGTCCCAGCCCACACCGGCTTCCTGGAAAATCCAGACAGCAGCCGAAGGCGCGTGGCTGAGAGCGTAGGTTGTAACGTTTGCTAAGAACATGGGTCGACTTTTCCTCCTCCTCGGAACTTGGGTTACAGCAGACAAACTTCGGCAGTGCAGCTAATCGAATTCGAAATCAAAACCCATCCAGCACCAAAGACCGATGGCCGTCTGCCAACAATACTGTCTAACCGCCGGCCAAAGTAAAGTTCACATTGATCGTGGTTTCCACTTCCACCGGTTCGCCATTCAGGTAGTAGGGCTTGTAGCGCCATTGCTTTACGGCTTCCAGCGCAGAGCCGGTCAACATCGGGTGCCCGCTCACCACGTGCAGGTTCTGGATGGTGCCATCCTTTCCGATCAACGCCTGCAAGACCACCGTGCCCTGCACACGCGCCTGGCGCGCCAGCGGGGGATACTGCGGCTGCACTTTGTGGATCAGCAGTCCTTGCGAGACGCCCTGGGAGACACGCACACGCTGCGGGGTCGCTGCCTTCGGCACCGCGGTCGGAACATTGCCGATCACGCTGCCCAGCACACCGCCCATGGCCCCGCCCGGAACTCCACCTGGGACGCCACCCACAACGCCGGCCACTCCCGCACTCGGCGGGGGCTCATCTTCCTTGATCATCTCAATCTTCTTCGGAATCGCCGTAGGGGTGCGTAATTGCCCGTTGTCGAGTTCGCTTTGTACCTTCTTCACCACAACGGGAGCAGCCGCCGGCGGTGGCGGCGGTGGTGGCGGCGGTGGCGGCGCCACCAGAAACGTCATGAGCTGCTGTTTCGGCAGGGCCTCAGTGAAGATCAACGGCAGTAACACAAGGATGCCGACAAACAAGACCTGCAGCACAAACGAGATGATTGTGGTCGCTCCTCGCTTGGTCTTGATCCTGCCTCCCGATTCCACAAGGCTGTCTTCAAACATGGCCTTTTCTCCGTTGAATGCTCTTGGTTACTTAGACACCGGATGTACCAGTCTTGCTCCCAAGACCCTCAGCCGCCCGGTCCAGGTAGCCCGCGCACGCAACCTTGGCAGCAATCAGGGGTGTCCCGGAAATAGCGACCCGAAGTATACACCCCGGGGGCCAAATTGCACACTTACTTCCGCAGTGCCGCCGCCCTTGAGCTGTCGAGGGTTCCCGTACGCGTTGGCACGCATCCCTAGGCCTTCACCTTGACTTTCTCACGCCCCTTGTTCCGCGCCGAGCTTACGCTGCGCGCTACCGCTTCTCCAGCCCGTCGCGCCCGCCAATCCTGGTAGGCCACCAGCATGGGCGCGGCCACTGCAATCGAGGAATAGGTTCCGATCAGGATGCCGATAACCAGCGCCAGCGAGAAACCGCGCAGTACCTCACCACCAAACAGGTACAGCGACAGCACGGTGAGAAACGTCAGACCTGAGGTTAGGATCGTCCGGCTCAGCGTCTGGTTAATGCTCTTGTTGACGATGTCGGCAAGGGGCTCACGACGCAATAGCTTGATATTCTCGCGAATACGATCGAAGACGACGATGGTGTCGTTCATCGAATAGCCGATGAGGGTCAGAATGGCGGCAATGACCGTCAGGCTGATCTCTTTGTTCAGCAGGGAGAAGAACCCGATGGTAATGATGGTGTCGTGGAAGCAGGCCACCACCGCGCCCACGCCGTAAATGAGTTCAAATCGGAACCACAGATAAACCAGCATCCCGGCGAGCGAGTACAACGTGGCCATCAGCGCCTGGTGGCGAAGCTGTCCCCCCACTTGCGGTCCCACGATCTCGACGTTGCGCACGACAAAATCAGAGGCATAAAAGCCTTCTTGCAGGGAGCTGATCACCTCCGCCGGCACGACTCCGCGCAGGTCGTCGGCTGAGGCCAAAATTCCGCCGCGCTGTTTGTTGCGGAAATCTTCGATCGTCTGCGCCAGGGCATGGTATTGCGCCGCGGCGTCGGTACCCAGATGCATCGGGTCCTTTTGCAGAAGATACTGCTCCAGGGTTGCCGCTCCGCTATTGTTCAGGTCCTGTTTGCCTTCATTGGCAGGATTCTGCGTCTGCAATGCCTGAATGATGGTGGTTTTTCCACGGTCGAGCGCCGCCTCACTGGTCTCCTGCAAGCCAAGGTCAATCAGGACTTCATTATCGGAAACCGGGCCGAAGCTCTGGATTCGCGGGTTCTTCAGGCCCGCGCGATCCATGGCCTGCCGGACATGGTCGAGGTTCGGCGTCTGGGAGAACTTGACGTAAACCAGCGTGCCGCCCCGGAACTCCACACCCAGAGGAATGCCATGCCAGAAGAAAATGGAGAGCAATCCGGCGACGCTGAAGATCAGGGAGAAGGCAAGGAAGTACCACTTCTTGCCCAGAAAATCGATGTTTGTATTGCGAAATAACTCCACCGCTATCCCCTTAGATACTCAATGCCTCGCCACGCTGATGGCGGTTGAGAATGGACTCGAAAATGACCCGCGAGACGAAGACGGACGTGAAAAGGTTGGCCGCCAGACCGAAGCTGAGGGTCACCGCGAATCCGCGTACCGGGCCGGTCCCAAACAGGAACAGGATAATGGCCGAGACGATCGTGGTGACGTGCGTGTCAATGATCGTGACCCAGGCGTGAGCAAAGCCTTGGTCCACCGCCGATGGCGGCGTCTTGCCGTGTCGCAGCTCTTCGCGAATCCGCTCAAAGATGAGGACGTTGGAGTCCACGCCCATACCAACCGTCAAGATGACGCCGGCGATTCCTGGCAAGGTGAGGGTCGCCCCCGTAAAGCCGAGAAAGCCCAAGAGGATCACAAGGTTTAGAAACAATCCCAGGTCCGCATTGATGCCCGCCGCGCGGTAATAGAACAACATGAACACCATGACCGCGATCATGCCGATGATCGCCGCTCGCACACCCTGGCGAATCGAATCGGAACCCAACGACGGCCCCACCGTCACCTCTTGCAGATACTTGATGCCGGCCGGCAGCGCGCCCGAGCGCAGGGTCAATGCGAGATTTTGTGTCTGCTCCGGTGTGAAAGAGCCAGTGATACGGCCCTGGTCGTGGATCTGCTCCTGGATGGTGGCCACAGACTGTACGCGGTTGTCTAGGACAATTGCCAGCTTGTCGCCCACGTGCGAGCCTGTGAAATTGGCAAAACGCCGTCCACCATCTCCCGTCAGGCTGAAGTTGATATCGGGCCGGCCGTTCTCGTCATGCCCGGCGTCGGCTGTACGTAAATCGTTTCCGCTCACCGCCGACACGCGGCTGATGAGCCAATACTCCTCGGTGTTCTCTTCTCCGCTCTGCGGATGCAGCGCGTTGCCCTTCATTAGCACTGTATCCGGCGGGAGCACGCCCCCGTTGGCTTGCATGGCCGCCTGTTCGTTGGGATACGGCCCATTGACTGCTTGCCGGATCTCCAGCATGGCGGTGGACTGCATGATCTCCTTCACGCGCGCTGGGTCATCCACACCCGGCAACTGCACTAGGATCTGGTAGTCCCCTAGTCCGTGCTCCTGGATGACCGGCTCGGATACGCCGAGCTGGTCAATGCGGTTGCGAATGGTCTCGATGGCCTGCTGCACCGCCTTCTTCCTGGTATCGTTGGCCACCGAAGGCTTCATGGTAAGGGTCCACGAGTTCTCGGCACCGGATGCCAGTTCGTAGTCGGGCAGCTTTTCGCCTACAATCCGCCGCAATTCGGACGAGGACTCCGGCGGCACACCCTTGATCACAATCAACTCCGGACGGTTCGTCGGATCGGGCTTGGAGATTTCCCCGGTGATGTTGGCGCTCTTGAGCGCCTCCTTCAGGCGCTCGACGGAGCGGTCGGTGTCGGCATTGATGGCGTCATTCACCTGCACTTGCAGGATGAGGTGCGTCCCGCCCTTCAGGTCGAGCCCAAGGTGGATGCGGCTTTGCAGCGCGGCCAGCAGGCCTTTGCCGCTCAAGCTGGAGGGAATGCCGAAGATGCCGAACAGAAAGGCAATCAGCACCGCGAGAATCAATAGTGTTTTGGCAAGAAGATTCTTGTTCATGAGAAAAACAGCAACCCCGTCAGGACTTGGAGGAACCCTCAGCCGTCGTCAGTGTGACGATGGAGGAACGAGTTACTTCAATCTTGATGTTGTCGGGCGGAACCCGCAGGACCACGGCATCATCTTTGACCGACATGATCACCCCGGTCAGGCCTCCGCTGGTGACCACTTTGTCGCCCGGCTTGACCTGCTTTAGCATCTCCTGCCACTTCTTTTGCCGGCGTTGCTGCGGCATGATCAGCAGGAAATAGAAGATCGCGAAGATTGCGACCATCATCAGGATCGGGGCCGATCCGGCGCCAATGCCCTGAGCAAACAAACCTGTGTGTGTAGCCATCTTCCGTTAAGCTTTCACGTTTCTGAAGAGCTTGGGCGGCCTTCAGGGTAATTCCGCTTTGGACTGCAGTATTCGTGGGAGTTCCAACGGGACGACGCCGCCCACTATGGGCCCGCGTTACGGCGCCATGCCAGAGACACAGCCCTAGGCTCTATATTATCGCGTTTTGCCAGAATCCGGTGGCCCAACAGGTGCTGCCGTCTGGTAGCGAAACGACACAGCGCATGACCGCTACGTGACGCTCGGATTCGGGGGCCGGACGCCAGAAAGAAACTTCGCGAATTCCCCAAGTAGTATAGCTTGCCGCACCCGTCGCATGGTGTCAATGTAATACGCCAAATTGTGAATGGTATTCAGCGTCTGCGCCAGCACTTCGTTGGAAACGTACAGGTGCCGCAGATAAGCTCGCGAATAGCGCGCACAAACCTTGCATGAGCAATTTGGGTCGATCGGACCTTCGTCGGTCGCAAAGCGCGCATTCTTGACGGTCAACTTGCCTTCGGAGGTGAATAACAATCCATGGCGCGCTGCCCGAGTCGGCAGCACACAGTCCATCATGTCCACCCCGGCTGCCGCGTAATGGACAATCTCCTCCGGTGTGCCCACGCCCATCAGATAACGCGGCGTGTCGTCAGGCAGAAGTCGGATCGCCGCGTCCACCATCTCGTAGGTCATCGCGCGCGGCTCGCCCACACTCAGGCCACCGATGGCGTAGCCGGGGAAATCCATCTCCACGGTCCGCTGGGCTGATTCCCGCCGTAAGTCCGGAAACATGCCGCCTTGCACGATGCCAAACAGCGCCTGTGTATTTTCCTGCTCAACGTGGCTTTGCAGCGGCACGCCTTTAGGCGTGCCGCTGAGGGAAACACTGTTTTGAAAGGGCACGGCTTCAGCCGTGCCCTTAAAGGCGTTATTACTTACCTCTCGCGCGGACTGCAGTTCGCGCGGGACGTCGAACCACGGCACCTCCTGCCTGTGGACCTCAAAGTAGTCCTTGCTGCGTCGCGCCCAGCGCAGGGTCATCTCCATCGAGTCTTGTGTCCGCTTGTAGTCCGCTGGATGTTCGGTACACTCGTCGAAGGCCATGATGATATCGGCGCCGAGCCCAATTTGCGCCGCTATGACGCTCTCCGGGCTGAAGAAGTGCGATGAGCCGTCGAGGTGCGAGCGAAACGCCACACCCTCTTCCGCCACCTTGCGCAGATAACGAAGGCTGAAAACCTGGAATCCTCCCGAGTCCGTCAGGATGGGCCGGTTCCACGCCATGAACTTCTGCACCCCGCCCAGCTTTCGCACCGTCTCAACACTCGGCCGCAGATAAAGGTGATAGGTGTTGTTCAGCAGGATCTCGACGCCCAGCTCCTCCAGCGTGTCCTGCGGCACGCCCTTCACCGTGCCCAGCGTCCCCACCGGCATGAAGACTGGGGTGCGCACTTCGCCATGCGGCGTGAACAGGCGCCCCGCACGGGCCGCGCCGTCACGCGCCTCGACCTGAAAGTGAAAGGCCATCGCCGACGATTGTAATTGTTGCAGAGGAACTACTTGACGGTTGCATGGGCTCGCCGCTTGGCTCGCGACCCTGGGAGTGCCGAGCGCCGAATTCGCTCCCAGACGGTAGACGTAAACAATTTGTAAACTTCATCTACGATGCGTGGTAGTAGTTTCGGACCGTGTTAGCCTCTTGCAGGCTGTCGAATTCGCTAAAAGGGCCGCAACGTGCTATGGGGGAATGCGGCCTTTTTTCTTTTGGCTCAGCTTATTCAACCCGCCCAGGGTCGTCCCGAAAGCACCCTTGTGGCTCGCTCGGGAACTCCCGCCGTCCCTTTTCCCTGTTACGGATGGACAGACTGCGTTCCGAGCGACGGCGTAGGATTAATATTCAGGAGGCGGCTTGGCATAGGTAGGTTCCTGTAGATCTGCCTTCGTGGAGGTAACTCGCTCTGGGCAACTCCAACATCGCTCACTCACCTCGCATTGGTCTCGGCTGGGACTCACACGAGTTCAAGCTAGGCATCCCGCTGAAAATCGGCGGCGTGCAGATTCCTCACGACAGCGGCCTTGCCGGTCATTCCGACGGTGACGTGCTGCTGCATGCGCTAACTGATGCGCTGCTGGGCGCTATCGGCGCCGGTGATATCGGGACCTACTTCCCTCCCGGCGATCCAAAATGGAAGGATGCTGACTCGGCGCTGTTCGTGCGCGAGGCGCTCACAAAGGTCGAAGAAGCGGGTTATGTAGTCAGCAATGTGGACAGCACCCTGATACTGGCCGCGCCCAAAATCGGCCCGCACGCCAGGGCAATTCAGCAGAAGCTCGCCGAATTGCTGGACGTTGACCCCTCGCAGGTCGGCATCAAGGCCAAGACGCCGGAAGGTATGGCCACCGACAACGCCGCAATTGCGCAGGTAGCTGCGCTACTGGTAGAGATCGACTGGCCGTAGTAGCGGTAGTGGAGGACGCAGCCAGTCCATTTCCTCGACACTGATAAGCCTCCGGTTGACCGAAGGGTGTGAGGCGAGAACACTCCGGAAGAGGTTGCCTTGAAAGGAGGCTTCTTCTCCATGAAAACGCGTGTCGCGTCTTTCACCCTCCTGTCTCTTGTGCTGGCCGTTATTCCCGCGGCGGGAACGATTCTCTATGACAACGGTCCGGCCGGAGGCGACATTGATGCCTGGACCATCAACAACGGCTACATTGTCAGCGACACCTTCACGCTCATAAGCAAATCCATGGTTCGTGGTTTTGACTTTGTGGCATGGGAGTTCCCGGGCGACACCGTCCTGACTGTAGACTGGTCGATCACCTCGCAGGAAAATAGCGAGACGGTGTACGGAAGCGGCACCCCCAGCGTCACTCAGCAGTTTCTTTACGTCAATGCCTTTGGCTACTGGGAGTACGAGGTATCGGCCACCGGATTGAATGTCGGCTTGAACGCTGGAACGTACTGGCTCAATCTGCAAAACGCCGTGGTGTCGAACGGAGACCCGGTGTACTGGGATGAGAACAGTGGCATGGGTTGCGACTCTCACGGTTGTCCTTCGTTCGCTTCTGACAGCGCAGTCGGGACAATCCCGTCTGAATCCTTTGACATCACGGGCAGCAGCGCGACGACTCCTGAACCGGGCAGCATGACCTTGTTGGCTTCCGGCATCGCTAGCATGGCAGGAGTGCTTCGGCGCAAGCGGTTTCTGCCGTAATTTGCGAGCGCCGTCACTTCCCTTCGGGCCAACCCTTGGTTGATGGGCACCAGCAACACCGCATTTGCGATTGGCGATGCTTCTGGTAGAGATTTCACGGCCGTGACCCAAGACAACGTATTGCGTACTCTTGGCTTTCACCCAGCCTTTTCCCAATTTGGGAAGCTGCCAAAAGAAAATTCCGCTGGATCACAGACAACTCAGCGTCAACGTGTTAGCTTCGGTATTGAGTCGAACCACTCGGTCGGCGCGCGTGCGTCGAAGGGTGGTTTTATTTTTATTTGGAATCGAAGTAAGGAAGGGGGACATTCAAGGCTCTTCTGTGTTGCCATTCCATCTCTTTCAGCGAGTGCGACGCATGCGGGCGTGCTTCTTCGGGTGGCGCACGATGATCAGTTAGGGGAAGAAGTAACCTCTTATGAATCAATATCTTTGCTATAACTCACTTTCTTGCAAGAATTTAGGAGTGACACCGTGCTAGGACCTTCCAACCGAGACGATCTAGCCTTCATATAAATCAAGATTTTGCAGTAACTAATTTGTTTAGAACAATCTATGAGTTGTATCTGCGCAAGATGTTGAGTCTGGAGAATTTTGACAGGGAGGTACCGTGCTAGGACTTTCCGATGGAGACTAGCTAACCCACTGTAGATCAAGATTTTGCAGTAACTAATTTGTTTAGAATAATTTATGAGTTGCATCTGCGCAAGATGTTGAGTATAGAGAATTTTGACAGGGAGGGGGGAAGGGGGTTCGTGCTAGGACTTTCCAACAGAGACGAGCTAACCACCTATGAATCAAGATTTTGCAGTAACTCATTTGTGTGCAGGATTTCAGAAGCAAGATCTGCGCAACATCTTAACTCTTGAAGGAAAATGCGAGGGGAGGGGGTATTAAGGAGTGTTGTCAACCCGATGGCAAGCGCCACTCACGAGGATTCTCGCGTATCTCCGGGAGGTACCGACTCACGCTCTCCGCGTAAAATACAGCGTGCGGCGAATGGCGCGTCCTGGCCCCTGGGCTTGAATAGTCGCGCCAAGCACTTTATGACAGACCCAAAGGACACCCCGACTCCCGCTGCCGAGGAAGCAACTGCTGCCCCTCCCCGTCCGTCCAACTTCGTTCGCGAGATCGTTCTGCAAGACCTTAAGACCAACAAATACGACGGCCGGGTACAAACCCGTTTCCCTCCCGAGCCCAATGGATATCTTCACATCGGCCATGCCAAGTCCATCTGTCTCAACTTTGGCCTGGCGGCGGAGTTTGGCGGCCACACCAATCTGCGCTTTGATGACACCAATCCAGAGAAGGAGGAGCAGGAATATGTGGACTCGATCATCGCCGACGTGCACTGGCTGGGCGCTGATTGGGAGGGTCTCTACTACGCCTCGGACTACTTCGACCAGCTTTATCTGTGGGCCTTGCAACTGATTCAAGCGGGTAAGGCATATGTTTGCGACCTGAGCGCTGACGAGGTACGCCAGTATCGCGGAACCCTGACGGAACCGGGGAAAGAAAGCCCTTATCGCAATCGCTCGGTGGAAGAGAACCTGGCGTTATTCGAACGCATGCGCGCCGGCGAATTCCCCGACGGTTCGCGCACTCTGCGCGCCAAGATTGACATGGCGTCGCGCAACCTCAACATGCGCGATCCGGTGATGTACCGCATGCTTCATGCCGAGCACCATCGGACAGGTGATAAGTGGTGTATCTACCCGATGTACGATTTCGCGCACGGCCAGTCCGATTCCATCGAGCGCATCACGCATTCCATCTGTACGCTGGAATTCGAGGACCATCGTCCCCTGTACAACTGGTTCATCGAGCAGTTGGGGATCTTCCCCTCGCAGCAGATCGAATTCGACCGCCTAAACCTGACCTACACCTTGCTGAGCAAACGTAAGCTGCTGCAGTTGGTCCGGGATGGCCATGTGCGCGGCTGGGATGATCCCCGAATGCCCACGCTCTCCGGAATCCGCCGCCGCGGCTATACGCCGGAGGCGATTCGAAACTTCTGCGCCGCTATCGGCGTTTCGAAAACCAACGGCACAATCGAACTCGAGATGCTGGAACACTTCGTCCGCGAGGACCTCAACAAGCGCGCGGCCCGGGCGATGGCTGTTTTGCGCCCGCTGCGGGTGGTCCTCGACAACTATCCGCAAGGCCACAGCGAGGAACTGAAGGCCCTGAATAATCCCGAAGATCCCAGCGCAGGCACGCGGAAGGTGCCCTTTTCGCGAGTGCTTTACATCGAGCAGGATGACTTCCGCGAAGATCCGCCCAGACAATTCTTCCGTTTGTCACCAGGGCGAGAGGTGCGCCTGCGTGGTGGATATTTCATCAAGTGTACCGGCGTGATGAAGGACGAGAAGACGGGCGAGATTCTCGAGGTCCATTGCACCTACGATCCCGAAACCCGCAGTGGTAACGCGCCCGACGGCCGCAAGGTGAAGGCGACCATTCACTGGGTCTCGGCGGAGCACGCAATCGAAGCCGAGGTGCGGCTGTACGAAAATCTGTTCACCAAGGAAGACCCAAACGATGTGCCCGAAGGTCACGAGTTCACGGTGAACCTGAATCCGAATTCACTGCAGGTTTTGACGAGCGCCAAGCTGGAACCATCGCTGGCTGCCGCGAAGCCTGGCTGTCGCTACCAGTTCGAGCGCCTCGGATACTTCTGCGTCGATCCCGACTCCACGCCTGGCGCGCTGGTGTTCAACCGCACTGTGCCTTTGCGTGATACGTGGGCGAAGATCGAAAAAAGAGAGAAGAAGGCGTAACCAGTGTACCGGTCAGGGCGACTACTTTTTCACGTCCACCTGAAACTGCACGGGAATGCTGCGCGGCGGATAGCACGCGCTACGATCGCAGGCTTGAAAGCGCAGTTCTCCTTTGATCGCATAGGTTCCCGCGGCCGTACCGGCCGGAGCTTTCAGGACCGCATTAATGCTGAAGTCGCCACTGTACACGCTGAGCTTCTCGTTGGGCGAGAAGGCGAACGACATGTCTTCTCCTGCAGGATACTTTACCTCGGCGATTGTGACCGGTTCGGAGGGAGTTAGCTTCAGAACAGTGGGAATCAGGTAATCGGCCTTGGGCTTGTTGGAATTGATATGAAAATCGGTGCCAATCCGAAAGTCGAGAATCAGTTCGGCAGTGCCGCCTGCACGCAGTTGCACATTACCTACAGGAGCCATGGTGACAGAGGGCACTCTGTCGCCGGGCGACTGCGCCCAGATTGTGCAGGTAAGCAGGGTCGCGATCAAGTAAAGCGCAGGCCGCGTCATTGCGTCGCTTCTTTTGACCGCTTGGGCTGCACGGCGGTTGCGGTGCGGTTGGGCTGCGTCACGGGAGGCTTGTAGCTTGCATTCAAAGCTTTCTTGATGTCGTCTTCAATCTCCTGGCGGCCCAGCAGACCGACCGCCTTGGCCACGATGGTTCCATTGCGGTCGATGTAGAACGTGGTCGGCAAGGCACGGACATCACCGTAGTCGTCGGACACCTGGTCCGTGCCCAGCAGCACCGGATAGTTCACGCCCAGGTCATGGGCAAATTCGGCGATCTTGGAGGCATCGGTGTCATCCATCGCCACACCCAGAACTACCAGGCCGTCCTTGCCGTATTGTTTCTGCAAGTCGACAAACCATGGCATCTCAATCTTGCACGGCGAACACCAGGTTGCCCAGAAATTCAGTAACACCGCCCGGCCGCGAAAATCGGAAAGCTTCACCTTTCGGCCATCGAGCGAAGGCAGTTCGAAATCCGGCGCTGGCACATTGTGCACGTCGCCGATTAGCTTGACAGGACCGCCTTTCCGGCTTCGATCCAAGTATTTCCCGACAGCCAGCATTCCGGTGATGACCACCACCAGCATTACGAAAACGACAGCATTCCGTTTCAACGAGAGTCCTTTAGAGCGCGAACCGGTTCAGGAACGAAAGATATCCCGACAGCAGTTTCAGGTTATTGAGAAAGATCAGTACACCGATCGCGATCAGCAGGATGCCGCTGACCACTTCTACGGTGTGCAGATGACGGCGAAATCGACCATAAAACGACAAGAAGCGATCTACTCCCAACGAGGTCAGGAGAAAGGGCACAGCCAATCCCAAGGAATAGATGGCCAAAAGCACAATTCCCCGGAATACCGTTTCCTGAGCCCCCGCCAGGAACAGGATGGTGGCCAGAATCGGACCGATGCACGGCGTCCACCCGAAGGCAAAGGCAAACCCTACCGCAAAGGATCCCACCGCGCTGGCGCCCCCCTTCACTTCATGCAGGCGTTTGTCGGCGTAAAGCGCCTTGATTTTCCAAATCCCGGTGAGATGCAGACCGAAAACGATGACCACAATGCCCGCAATACGCGATAACCACCGGTGGTACTCTGCGGCAAGCTGTCCGATGCTGGTCGCCGCCGCCCCCAGGGCGATAAAGACTACGCTAAACCCTAGCACAAATGTGAGGGAATGCAACATCACGGTGCGCAGCATACGGCGCTCCGGCGACTGCAAATCCTCGACACTGGCTCCCGAGATCAAAGAGACATAGCCTGGCACAAGCGGCAGCACACAAGGCGATAAGAATGACAGGATTCCTGCGACGAACGCAGCTATCGGTAGCGGGAGATTGTGCATTGATTTCTATTTTAACAATGTTCCCAACGTGTTGCTGCGGTGGCAGATGTGAACTTTCAGACACATTTACCGTGACTCGCTTCAAGGCCTGGCATTCAGCCTATGACACAATCGTGTTGGATCCGGCAGCTCTTGTGGTTGGCACAGGTATGGGAGACTTCCGGAGCCCTGACCACGTTTCCGAGATTACGATGGAATCTCCAGGATTGCGTGGGTCGTACTTTACGGAAGCGGGCAAACCCAAGCGGCAGGAATGAAGATCGATGAACTGACGCAGGTGAGTCACGTCCTGGGATGCCTCATAAGTGACGCCCGCCACGTCATAGGTGTAGATCAGGAGAATCGTCTGGTGTCCGGATTCATTATCCTCCAATTCCAGGACGTCTATGACGTTGCCATCAATGATTCGTCCACCAAGCGTAAGCTCATCTCGCCGTTCACGTTCCATCTGTTGCGCCGTCTTCTTATTCTTACGCGAAAGCAGCCCGTACCCAATGACTGCCGCAACAGCCCCAAATGCGAGGACGGAATAAACGCGAAACGAATTCATGGGAGAAGCGACAATCTTGTTCTCTTAGATGCAAATCAGTCGAGGTTAACCACAGAATTTGTGAGCGTACCTACTCCTTCCACACTAACTTCGACTGTGTCGCCGGGTTGGAGCGGACCGACTCCGGACGGAGTTCCCGTGGCGATCAGGTCCCCGGGCTCCAGGGTCAGTACTTGTGAGATGAATCGAATGAGCAGGTCGAGCGGGAAGAGGAAATCTGCCGTAGTGCCATCTTGTCTTGTCTGGCCGTTGACTCGGGTCTTGACACCGACGCCTTTCCAGGGATCGAGGCCTTCAGCTACTACAGGCCCGACAGGGCAGAATGTGTCAAAACCTTTGGCCCGACTCCATTGTCCGTCCTTTTCCTGCAAGTCACGCGCCGTGACATCATTAATGCAAGTGTAACCCAGAATGTAGGGTCGCACATCATCCTTCTCGCGCAAGCGATAGCAGCGCTTTCCGATCACAACTCCCAATTCTCCTTCGTGATCCACGCGCCGTGATAGAGCATTGGGGCGCCGAATCTCGCCGCCTGGGCCGATCACCGACGAGGGCGGCTTCAGAAAGATTAGCGGCTCGGTTGGGATCGGATGATTCAACTCCTTTGCGTGCTCACGATAATTTCGCCCGATACACACCACCTTCGAAGGTTCAGAGGGGGCCAGCAAACGAACTGTGCTCAGCAAAATCTCTGTCCTGTCACCGCCGTTGAAATCCGCAAACGAATGCGGAGCCTTCATCAGCGATCGCGTGACCTTGGTATCGCCACCAACATTTTCAATCAGCCCGTATCGAATGGCGTCTTGATATTGAAATCGGCAATAGTTCATGAACGATCCCTCTTTGAACGGTTACCACTTATCGGGCACAGTTTCGCTCGCCTCTGCCGAGCGCGGGCTCTCATTGCCTCGCAGGTCCACTGCGGAAACACAGTAGATGTATTTCCCGCTGGCCTTTACCTTCTCGTCACGGAACGAGGGTACTTGCACCAGCTGCTGGTTGAGCCTTTCCCAGGTCCCTCCCTCTGACCGCCGAAAGACGTTATACCCAGCCAAGTCGTTCTCCAGGTTCGGCGCCCAGGTGAGATCTACAAATGGTCTTTGCCCCACGCTGGAGAATACTGCCTGCAAGCCTACCGGCCGTGATGGTGGATAGATGTCGCGTGTAAAAACCTCGACCGGCTTTGAGCTGTCTCCCACAACAGAAGCGCTCCGACCACGAACCTGCACTTGCGTCTGGGTGGTTATCCGGTATTCGTACTGCTGCTCCCAAGCGAAGGTCTTGTCCAGAAATGATCCTCGCGCTGACGGCAAAGCATGGCCAACCACAATATAGGCGGGACTGCTGACAGGCTTGCGCTCGACCTCGTACCGGTAAGTAACACCCTCCGGCGTCGGGCCGGGCGCCGATCCACCCCAGGATATTGTCACTCCTTCGCCGCTGACTTCAGCGGTCAACTCGGTTGGCGCTGCTAGGACTGGAGCCATCGGAACCGCTACCTGGTTCGACAGCCCAGCGCTGCGCCCCTTGGAATTCATTAGCTCAACTGCGTAGGTAACGAAACCGGTGGGATTATCCATCCCAAAGTTCGGAGGCAGAACGTCCATGTACTGTATGCGAACCACTTCCGGAGGTAGCTGGCCTTTCTCCTGAGGCTGTCGCTGGGGCCTGGAAGTGGGAACTTCGGCCACGACGGTGCATGTGCTCATCAGCGTGACGCCTTCCTGCCGGCAAATGCGAATCTGCGGAATGTGCTTCACCAGCGTGCGATCGGTGTTCTTGCGCGGCAAAGTCCAGTCCAGTTCGACACGATTCCCCACGCGAGTCGCCGTCAGGTCCTCCACCGGTCGCGCCAATTGCAAAGACGGCAACTGTGGTGCCCCGGGAGTACCACAACCCGCGAGCCCAGCGACGGCAATTAGGCCCACACTCAGCCATTTCCTCATTCTCTGCAAGGCAACAGGGTATCAAAACCCCGAAGACCCCTCATTTTCGTGTCACAATCGGGCTATGTTTGCGCGGAAGATACGGGTCGAATATGAAGAAGCTGCGCAGCGGCATGCTTGTCCGCTGAGGTGGCTGGACAGCTTCAGCATGCGCAATTTCACAAATGATCAAGTCTTTGACGATACTCTCCCGACGGGAGATGGCCGGATCGAGATCGGCGCGCGCGTGCCTCTGGAACGCCTTCGAGCGGCCATGGAGGATTGGTTCCGGCGCAAGGGCTACCTGCCAAAAGCCGCAATCCTGGTGTTGGAAGCGCAGGACGATGACGAATGACTTCGTGGAATGGCACGCCAGAATCGTAGAAGCTAGCCAACGAATCTACGAACTCGTAGAGCCAACGCCGGTCGCGATGATGGAAGACAGTCGTCGACTTGGCTCAGTGCATGCCTTCCTCAAGCAGGAGCATCTACAGAGAACTGGCTCGTTCAAGCTGCGGGGAGCAACCAACAGAGTCTTGAGTCTCTCGCCCGGGGAAGCAGCCAGGGGCGTCGTGACTTCATCCACCGGCAACCACGCGCTGGGTGTTGCCACGGCTGCCCGGCACCGCGCCGTTGATGCCGAGGTTTACGTCTCGTCACAGATCTCGGCGAAAAAGTTACGCCTCATCGAAGAACTCGGCGCCCGCATCCGCCAATACGGGAACACCCCGCTGGAAGCGGAGCTTGCGGCCCGTGCCGCTGCTGTTGCCGCCGGGAAAATCTACATCTCTCCTTACAACGATCCCCATGTCATCGCCGGACAGGGCACGATTGGGATGGAGCTCGCGCAACAGGTTGCGTCCATCGATGCGATCTATGTTGCAGTCGGAGGCGGAGGTCTTGTCAGCGGCATCGGCACATACATTAAGTCTGTCTCACCCGGAACGGAAGTAGTGGGATGCTGGCCTAAAAACTCTCGCGTGATGTACGAATGTCTACGTGCGGGCAAAATCATTGACTTCCCCGAGCAACCAACGCTTTCAGAGAGTACGGCCGGCGGGGTGGAGTCCGGGGCCATCACGTTCGAGTTGTGTACGAGGCTGATCGACCGCAGTGTGCTCGTATCGGAGGTCGAGGCCCTGGATGCGATGCGCTGGGCGCACCAGCGGGGATGGATGGTCGAGGGTGCTGCGGCCGTTGCTATCGCAGCGCTTCTCAGGGACGCCAGGCGACAGCGAGGCAGAACCGTAGTGGTCATTTCGTGCGGAGGAAACTCCTCGCCTGAGGTGCTGGCCATGTTGTGACCACGCAGCTTCGTCTACGCTATAGCTTCCCGGCCTCCTCCTGAATTCGCTCCCACGCCCGTTCAACGTGCCGCTGGGTGGTGTTTGTTTGGCCGACGCAGAAGCGGAGAGTCAGCCGGTCGTTCAAGCGTGTGTGTGTCAGGTACAAGCCGCCACTCTGATTGAGGCGATCCATCAGGCGCTGATTGCTCTCGTCACCACCACAGTGGCGGAAACACACCAGGTTTAGCGGGGCGGGTGCTGCCAGCTCGAAACGATCATCCCTCCGCACCCATTCGACAAACTGCTGCGCTATCTCCACGTGTTGGCGGACATGATGCTGCAGCCCTTGCACGCCGTAGTGGCGAATGACAAACCATAGCTTCAGTGAACGAAAGCGGCGACCCAGAGGAATGTGCCAATCACGGTAGTCAAATACCGCTCCCGATTCTGTCGCCGTGTTGCGCAGATATTCCGGCAGGATGCTAAATGTATCGATAAGAGCTCTCCTATTAGCAACATAAAAGCAGTTGCAATCAAAATTCGTGAACATCCATTTGTGGGGATTGAAGGTGTAGCTGTCGGCCAGCTCAACACCATTCTGGATATATCGGAACTCGGGACAGAGCGCGGCCGTGCCTGCCATCGCCGCATCGACGTGAAACCAGATACCTTCATCGCGACATATTGCTCCAATGGCCGGCAAAGGATCGACCGCATAGGAAGAAGTGGTGCCTACGGTGGCGGAGACGAAGAATGGCACCAGACCAGAGTCACGATCCTTTTGGATCCGACTTTTCAGAGCGTCGCTGAGCATGGCAAAATTCTCGTCAACCTCGACCAACCGGAGGTTGTCTGTACCAATTCCGGCTACCATCGCCGCTTTTTCCAGGGATGAATGTGCCTGATTTGAGGTGTAAGCCACCAATCGTCCATCGCAGCCACGCCGGTTGCTGACATAGTTGGTGACGCGCTCGCGGGCTGCCAGCATCGCACAGAGCGACGAACTGGAGGCTGTATCCTGGATCACTCCTCCTCCAGAACCCGTGGACAAGAATTTCTCTGGCAGTCCGAGCATGGGAACCAGCCAGTCGAGTACAAGAGTCTCCAACTCCGTACAGGCTGGGCTGGTGGCCCACAACATCCCCTGCACCCCGAGGGCCGACGACAGCAGATCACCAAGTATGGCCGGGCCGGAAGCATTCGCCGGAAAATAGGCAAAGAAGTTGGGCGATTGCCAGTGAGTTACCCCTGGCAGGACTACCTCATCAATGTCCTGCAATATCGTGTCGAAGGATTGGCCAACGTGTGGGGCTTCACTGGGCAGGGCCTGCCGGACCTTCCCGGGCTTCACCTGGGAAAGAACAGGAAGCGTCTCGATACGCTCGTAGTAATCGGCAATCCAATCCACCACAGATCGTCCATAGTCGCGAAACTGCTGTGGAGTCATGTGATAAATATTCTCTGACGACAAAGTCATCTCCCTGCCAACGCTGTCCTTAGATGGCTGCTAGATTGCGCGGTGGGTCGCCATGCCAGACGAGCGTCATGGCTATCATGTTAAGCTGGATATCCGTTGAGCGGGCACCTAGTCTTCCGCTTTTTGTGGCCGGATTCTCCGACCGGTCCACAGCTCCGGGTGGCGAAGAAGCAGACACCATATGCGCTAATCCACCCCATCGAACCACGGGGCTGGGGACACACCAGTTCTCCAGCCCGCCTATGAAGCCATGTGGCGAGGAAGCGTGTACCGCTTGGGGCCGCGTTTGCGCACCAGCAGAACGCGCATGCGTTCCAGCAACTCCACCGGAGCAAACATGCCCTTGGGCAACCAGCAGTCGGCGAGGTGTTCTTCCGTACAGGCGCTGACCGAATCCGAAAACAGAACTGCCGGAGTGTGCGGCGAAATGGCTTTTAGCCGGTCGATCAATTTTGCCCCGCTCATTTTGGGCATCATCAAATCGGCGATCACCAGATCGATTCCGCCACGCTTCATGAATTCGATGGCGTGTTCCGGTTCGTTGCAGGTGAGCACGCGGTACCCCCGCGTCTCCAACATGACCTTCCGGATGGAGAGAGCGCGCTCGTCATCATCAACGCAAAGAATGGTGCGTTTTGGCTTCATGGACCTTCTCACAGGGGCCTTCTCGGATGTGCCCGCGGCAGCAACTGAGCAAACCTGTTAAGTCAGCGCACCAACGGTCACTGAGCGGCTTCGATTGAATTTTCTGCCCGCCAGAGCAAGCGGCGTAACCGGATACTACGTCCAGATCGTGAACCTGCCAAGTACCGCAGTGGTTAAATCGTCAGAGACTTTTGCGCGAGAAGCGGGAGGCGAAAACGCACCGCGTGCGGTGAAAACATTCTGCCCCGGCCATCCAGAGGCGTTGACTGGTGCGGCTTCGCCGCGTACACAGGATATCCGCAGAAAATTCACATCGTAACTTCGCCGTCAATCACCTGCACCACGTTACCTCCAACACGCACATTGGTTACCGCATCGCCGGACTTCGAAGCACGGATGTAGATCCAGCTCGGACGCCGCGTTTCCATGCCCTGCTCAATCAGTCCTTGTTCTTCTGCTTCCAGAACGCCATACTTCACCGCCCATGCCGCGCAACATCCTGCCGCCGATCCGGTAGCAGGGTCTTCGCCGTTGTAGAAAATCATTCGCGCGTGTAAGTCGGCCGTCGCCTCCACAGTCTCCCGGCAAACGAAGTAGAAGAACGCAGGATTGCCGATGGTCGCCAGATACGGCGCCATTTGCGGCCAGGTAACGCTAAGCTTTTGTAGCTTCGTCAGTGAGCGGAATGGCACGATTGTAAATGCCATCCCGGTGGAAACAGTCTGAATAGGCAGTGTTTCGTCCAACTCTTCCGCCGGTATACCGAGCACCCTTGCCACCTCGGCGTGTGAATGTGTGCGCCCGAACTGCGGTTCGGCCTGCCGCATTTCGCCGAAGAGGAGGCCATCACGCTGCTCAAAGCGAACTGGAATCCTCCCACCCTTCAGATCGAGGATGACTTCATCTTCAGGAGGGCGCTGGTGAATGTACCACGCCGTCCCCAGAGTAGGATGCCCGGCAAACGGCAGTTCCTCGTTGACCGTGAAGATGCGGACCTTGTGGCCCTCGCGCCGCTCAACCTCCGACTCCCGGGGAAAAATGAAAGTTGTTTCCGACAGATTCGTCTCGCGCGCTAGCCTTTGCATCTCATCGTCGCTCAATCCGCGGGCATCAGAAAACACCGCCACCTGATTGCCCTCCAGGCGACAGCTCGTGAAAACATCGAGTTGCGCGAAATGGAACTTGCGGAGTGACATATTGGCCTCCCTAACGCGCGCCGACCTGACAACATACTCTCCGACGGTCGCACAATCCAACAGATTGCCGGCTGCCCTCAGTGGTTGCGACTTCGGTTGACTTTCACGAACATTTTCGGCTTGTTTGCGATCGGACTGGAGAGCGATATGCTGATAGAGCCCGCAAGCGGAAGCGAAGGGGGTCCGGTGACTCTCCCGGTCTTCAAAACCGGCGATTGGCGCCTTGCGGCGTCAATGGTGCGTTCGACTCGCACACGCTTCCGCCAATATTCTCAGCGACTTGCAAGTTTCCTCACATTACGGCCGACTTGGCCTCTTCCGCCCCGGTTGCATGTTGGTTGCATAAATCCTCAAAAGCCTTCATTGCAGCCGTAGCATCCGCCGGGACCGACTTCACGTAAGCGTTCATAGTTGTTGAGAGATTCGCGTGCCGGAGAATCGCCTGGATCGTCTTGTCCGGTACGCCGAGCCGATACAGGTTCGTAGCGAGCCCGCGACGAAATGCGTGCCAACCGTGCCACGCCAGTCCCGCCTGCCTCAGTGCGGGCCGAATAACAAACCGCGCCAGTTGCGCCAGATCCAGCGACGTTCCGGTTTGTGACTTAAAGATCAAGCCAGTCTCTGGATTCCCCGATGCCGCCCTGTGGCGGGCGAGGTACTTCGCCAGGGGCGCTATGACGGGCACTGGAGCCTTGCTCTTCGCGCTCTTAGGTTCATCTGCATGGCTGCCAAATACGGATTGCGTAATCCGCATCTGATCGCCCTCGTAGTTCTCCCACAGCATTCCCCGTATTTCTCCCCGTCTTGCTCCCGTGAATGCCGCGGTCGCGATCGCGGTTGCCGCAGGCTCGGGAACGACCACAAGCATCTGGAGGATGTGCTCCAGCGAGTATGCGTGTGTTTCGTTGCCAGGCCTCGCCTTAGGCAGTACGACATCCCTCATAGGGTTCTCTGTGTTGAGAATGCCCTGCCGGCGGGCGTACCGAAACGCTCCCGACAGGAACGACTTGAGATGCGCCAATGACGTTCGGTTCAAGTTCTCCGTTCGTGCAATGGCCCGCAACAAGTTCTCGCCGTCGACCGTCCTGAAATCCCTCAACGCGATCATGCTCCTCGATTTCAGGTGCCGTGACCACATATGCGTGTAGCCCTTGTAGGTGGACACCCGCTTTTGCTCGGCAACGTGCGGCAGGTAGACCTCCTCGACAAATTGCCGAAGCGCCATCGTGCTTTCTGGTGTTGCAGTACCGTCGTTCAATGGCCGGAGAAACTCTTCGGCCAATTCGCGCGCTGCCTGCTTGGTTCGAGTCCGGCCAACGGCATCGGCCAGTTTGCGGCACTTCTGTTTATGCTCCGTTTCACCTGACGAGGCTACGATGCGATCGTAGTAGCGCAGATACCAAGCGGAGCCCTTCTTGAACACATACCCTTCCTGATGGTGACGAGTTCTCTTCATGCAATCTCCTTTCTGCGAACTCGTCCCGCATCCCTGTTGCTACCGTTTACTATACGACGCTCGGCCCAATCTTCAAGCTCGGGACTGCCCCATCGAAAGCGAACGTATTTGCCGAAGCGCACATGCGGCAATGGATCATCGCTTCTGGTGCGGACACGTTCACGTACCCAGGTTTCCGGGACACTCCAACGGACTGCGAGTTGTTTGCAGTCGATGAATTCGTATTGCGCAGCGAATACTCCGCTGCTTCCAGCCAGTTCACTATTCGCTCTTGAAACAGTCATGGTTCATCACCCATCGGATTCTGCTCAGAATCGGTTGCCATCAATCACGAGAATCCCAACAATCAACGACTAATTGCGCTGCAATGCATGCGGTGACTCAAATGCCGTCTCCACTCCACCAACTCGGATTAGCGAGCAGGCACCCGCCGGGAGCGCCAAGCGGGGTTCATGCCAAATCGCCCCAGTGGATCAGGACACTGCGAGTTCGAGATCAGAAGATGCTGAGAGACACGGGCTGTTGAGGAAGGAGCAATGTTTCGCCCCTTCCTCGCCGGCCCCGGCAGACCGATGTCGGGTCCACACGTATTTGGTCTGCAGAACAGAACTGCAGATGGTGTGTCGACAATTACAAGCAGATTGGACGAGCGATTTCGTTACAGAAAGAATCTACAAAACCTTGAGCGGGTGCTCAAGAGACAGGTCGATGACAGCAATAACATGGAACAGCTCGCAGCCACCGGACAAGATCGGGCGACAGGTGATCGTCTCCGCAAACTTGTTGCGAAATACTAAAACACCATTGCGGGGAGAAATGCAAGAAAAAAATTTGGCAGTGATGCCAAAATATTCCCGCGGTGCATGTACCGGCAATGGCCGGGGCTGACTATGTGGCGGGAGAACTTGCCAATAGCAAAGCACTTGTCGTAACGTACCCCACGCGATGCGGCTTCGGCAAAGACGAAACCCGATGACAGATGTGCAAGCCAACGAAGACGGCCGCGACGGGAAGCATTTTGGGACAAATAGCAGCCATCGCTTCCAGTCAGAGGTGCACGCGCTGCGTGCAGCAGGTGAGATAAATCCGTACTCGTGCCCCGCGTGCAAAAGCGAGAATACTCAGCGGCTTTCAACGGCATACATGTCCGGCTTATCACATTTCTCAGCTGTGACGAGCGGGTTTGGCTGGGCCAGGGCCCCTATCGTAGGAGGCGCTTGGACAACAGGAATTTCCCAAACGCAGTTGTCGCAAGTTGTCGCTCCGCCGGCGAGAAGAAAATACGCTCGTGGGTTCTTACTGCTCTGCCTTGGGCCCATCATCGGCGGAGCGCCATTTGCCATATTGGAACACCTTCACGGACCATCAACGACGTACGAACTGCTCGCCGCTTCAGTGGTCATATTGCTGGAGATCGGAGCGGTTGCATCCTTGCTGCGAGCAGTGGCTTACAATAAACGCGTCTGGCCCGAGCTTTTTCAACAATGGCGGTCGTGTGTAATGTGTTTAAGGTGCGGGCAGGTATTTCGTCCGTGATTACCTCCACATGGAGAGCGCATGAACTGCCCGGAGGCCGCCCCACATTCAATTTGACTTGCGCAAGCCACGCGTCTATTCTCAGGCGGTTTTGGCGTGAGGTGACATCCAATCGTGGCCAAGAAACCCGGGGGTTTTGCTGACCCCGAATCCGACGGTCCTCCCTGGGAAGTTCTTCAGGAAAGAATACTGGCAGTGCTCAACGAGTACGCAGACGAGAATCCTGTTGTGCCGGATGCGCTTCTGCTAACCGGGGCTGGCCTTGCTTACGTGACGTTTGCCACCACTCGATACGGTCCGGAAGCGTTCCAGAACGTGTACGAGAACCTTCGGTCTATCGTGCAATTGTTTCAGCTCATCATCGATGATGAACGCAAGCACCTGCCCAAACGTTCGCTCAAAGATGCAACGAAAAAGAAAGCGCTTAAAGAGAAATGGGAGGTTCTGGAATCGGTCCGCAAGAAGTTGACCGTCATGGTCGAACACGAGATAAAACGCCTTCAGGGACAGAGTTCTAAACCCAGCTAGCAAACCAGAGTATCGGCAGACCAGGATGCTCGGTCAGTGTCCTGCCCATCTTCGTCGCGCGGCCTGCAACGTCTACCGGAAAGTGCCTGCATTGGAATGGAGATCTGAGAGATGAGAAAACTCGTTCTATTACCGACGATTGCCTTGCTACTTTTTGTCGCTTGCCAGAAGGCAGAAGAACCAGTCCCGACCGAAAAGGATGGGGAACAGGTCTGGCATAACCTGTTCAGCCAGAACGGCGCCGATCACCGCAGAATCGAGCTGATCAGTTTCAAGAAGGTGAACGGGCATCGCGATCAAGATCATTACCTGCTGTACTTCGAAGCACAACAACGCTGGATCGCAACGGGAACGGTTGAAACCAAGAAGTCCTATTACGATTTTCGTAAAACAGAAGAAGGATGGATCGGACCGGACGAGCAGCTTTATGAACTTGGGAAGTAGTCCTCCTCTCGGGTCCCAGCGCTACTCCGCGTCCGGCAAGTCATTCTTTGTCTGCTTGATCGCGGATCGCCACCTTCGGAATTTGACGGGACTCGGCGGTACCCCTACTCTGCTGCCCAAACTGCAACCCGGTGTGGGAGGTCGAGGGTGTTCGAGTCGTCCGAGCAGGTGCATCATGCGCTCTCTGAAGTCGGTTATCTCACCGACAGTGTGACCGCAACAGCCGTTTACCTTGCGGCTAAGCTGAAGAAACCATTATTGCTGGAGGGACCGGCAGGAAGCGGCAAGACGGAACTCTCTTACGCCGTTGCACGAGCGGCCAGCACGCAGGTCGAACGGCTGCAGTGCTATGAAGGGATCACCGAAGACAAGGCCATCGGCAAATTCGATGAATCCCTGCAGCGGCTTTACGTGGAGATGGCCGCCCGGAGCCCGGAAGCAAACGACTGGGCAGAGCTCGGCAAGCAACTTTCCGCTCTGGAATTCTTTGCCGCCGGTCCGCTGCTGAAGGCTTTGTTGTCGCCCAGCCCTTGCGTGCTGCTGATCGACGAGCTCGACAAGGTAGATCACGCCTTTGAGGCCACGCTGCTGGAGATCCTCTCCGTCTGGCAGCTTTCCATTCCACGCCTGGGAACGATTCCGGCATCCTCGATTCCATTCACCGTACTGACTTCCAATGAAGAGCGCAGGTTGGGGGATCCCCTGCGCCGTCGCAGCCTGTATCTCCGCATCGAACACCCCACCGCTGAGCGGGAAGGCGAGATTGTTGCCCTGCGTACGCCCCAAGCCGGCGAGGCCGCGCATCGCCTGATTGCGGGCTTTGCGAAGGCACTCCGCGCGTACAGTCTCGAAAAGCCGCCGTCGGTCTCCGAGATGATCGACATCGCCTTGTCGCTCGGACACCTCGGGATCGAAGAGGTTTCCAGCGAGCACCGCGATGTACTGCTGCCGCTGCTGGCGAAAACCGAACGTGATCGCCAGCGTCTGCTGCTGCGGGATGGATTCGCCAGCGTTGTACACGCCGCCAGGCACTACGCAGAGGCGATGCTCAGCGAAGAAGTCGAATCCGTGTTCGCTACAGCCGACGCGGCCAGGCAGGAGTCGGCCGCATGAACGAAGCCTGGGCTCGTCTTTCGCTGTTGATCGTCGCGGCGCTGCTTCCGATTTCGCTCTCCGCAGCGCCACATCCGGAAGCCAGCTACTACGCTGACGCCTACGCGAGGCATTACCAGGTACCGCGCGAGTTAGTACACGCGATCATCCAGCAGGAGTCGAACTGGAATGACCGTGCCGTCTCGATCAAAGGCGCCTGCGGGCTGATGCAACTCATGCCCCGTACTGCTTCGCGACTCGGAGTGTCGGACACCTTCGACATGAAACAGAACATCAGCGGCGGCGTCCGCTATCTGCAGTATCTGCTGAGCCAGTACCACGGCGATATGCGGCTGGCTGTAGCCGCTTATTACGCGGGCGAGCACCGCGTACACGGTTTGCAGTACAGCAACCAACAAGTCATCCAGTACGTGGAACAAGTCCGACGGCGTTACCTCAAGGAAATCGCATCGCATACCAGCTCTGAGGAGGGTCAACGATGAAACGTAAACTGGCAAGCCTGATTTTTTGGGGCGTGGTCGTGCCGGCCATGGCACAACAGGCCCCGTCCCGTCTTCCAGCCACCAATGACGTCGCTCCGGTTATCTCGAAGCTGACGATCTCTCCGGACACGGTGACGGACCTGAGGCTGAAGCCCTTCTATGCCGCCACAATCCGCATGCCGGAAGCCGTGTCGTCCGTTGTTGTCGGCGCTCCGACACTGTTTCTGGCCGAGCACAACGAACACGAACCGGACTTGGTCGTGGTAAAACCCATCACCGCAGATCCTGCAGTGAGCAATCTTTTGATCGCCACCAAGTCCGGTCTGGTGGTCAGCCTGCGCCTGTTGAGCGACGGATCGGCTTCCGGCAGTGCGAAGCCGGTCGACTTCGTGCTGATCTACAAGCGGCGTGGGAGTTTCCTGATCGGATCGGTGGACGAGAACTTCACCACGCGCGCGGCTGCCACAAAACCAGGGATGAGCGCTTATGAGTCGGCGTTCCGGCAACAGACACAGGTATCCAGTCCCGACTGGAACCAGAGCAAAGGCGCTATCGCTGCCAGCCTGGGCGCCGTGACCGGAAACGGTGATGACATCATCGTGGCCTTCTCCGTTCTGAACAACACCAGTCATTGGGTCGAGCTCCTGGGGCCGCAGGTGGAACTGGCAAATGCCAACGGTAAGGGGAGCAAGAACAACACGGAGGAAGGAAAGACGAAGCAAGTTCTGGCGGACCAGGTCGCCGTTCGGGAGTTCCGCTTTACCGAGCAAAAGCTGGCGCCGGGAGCCCGCGCCGACGGTGTGGTGCGCTTTGAGCGCCCGGATTTCAAGCAGAACCAGGAACGTCTGCAACTGGTGCTGGCCACAGCCGATGCCGTGAATCGGCCATTGCTGCTCGAGTTGCCGTTCACGGCCCAACCCACGACCGCCAATTTCAAAGCAGGTAACTAAGCGAGGAGTCCATGTCTCAATTCAAACAGCGCACAAACAACAACGGGTCAAAGCCGGAAGGAACGAAGGCGGCAACACTGCACATCGCAGATCTAGCCCCAGATCTAAACCCAGACTCTGCTGAAGCGGATGATGCTGAGCATGAAATCCATAGTCAGCGCCAGCCAATAGCTGCAACACGCAGTTTTCGCATGGCCAAGGACGATAAGACAGCCCGGCTTGTGATCGGCTTTGTCGGGGTCGTCGCTGTCGCGTTCCTGATGTTGGTTCTTTTCTCCCAGAAGAGCAAACCAAAACCGAAGAAGAGCGGAGAGGCGAACCTCGGACGTCCGAAGGTGGTGGAAACAACGCCTGTCAGCACCGACTCCATTGTTCCCGGCGGCAGTATGCAACCGATGCAGGAGGACAAGCGGCAGCCCGGTCAGGTAAACGCACACGACGTGGAGAACACCAAGAAAGTCCGAACCGGTGCAAGCGATGCAGTTTCCAACGTCACGCCGAACGGGGGTAAGAACCTGGCGCAGATTCCTTCGTTTCCGCCAGCTCCGAGCAACGGCGATAACTGGACTCCACCGCCCTACGGGCAGAACCGCAATGAAGCAACCACGGAGAAAACCGTCGCAGATGGCCTTGCCAAGCCATCATTGGTCTTTACCGCAGGTGGCGAAAAATCCAACCCAACGGTCAGTGGGGAAAACACAGGCCCGACACTGGATCTTGGCGTTGGGTCACGTCTTTCGGCCAGGCTGGCCTCGGTGGTAACGACGGCTGTCGATGAACCGGTTGTCGCGATCATCGAATACGGCTACCAGCACGATGGACAGATTATTGTGCCCGCCGGATCGAAGGCTGTTGGATCGGTGAGGCAAGCGGACCGCAGCGGCTACCTGCAACTGCATTTCGATCACCTGGAAATGCCCGACGGCTCCGCCGTCGGAATCGACGCCCTGGCGACCGACACTGAGCTTGGGCCTCTGCGAGGAAAAGTCACCGGCACCAGCCGGGGAAAAAACTTCGCCGTTCGTGCTCTCACTGGCGTTGGACAGATGAGTGCCATGCTGGTCGGGCAGAACAACTTGAACGGAGCGGTGAGTGAGGCCGACCTGATGCGCATGCAAATGTCGGAAAACGTGGGCCGCGCCGGCGATGAGGAAATCACCCGCCAGATGATGATGGAGCATCCGATCGTCACGTTACCGGCAGGTCTGCGGATCTATGTGGTCTTCGAGAAACAACCGGAGGAGAAGTCAGGCAGACGAGCCTTAAGCGAACTACAGCGACTCGAACGCGGAGCAGTAAACAGCACCGCCAGCGTCCAGTAAATCGCTGCGCGTTCTCTGCATCTCGTATCCCCCAAGCCCCGTCCGCGTGACGGGGTTTTCTTTCGTTTGCGCAGGGATTCGAATATCGGAATTAGGTCTCTTGCGTAATCCGGAATAGAGAAAGAGATCACACCTGGTCTCGAATCCGGCATCACCCATCTTGCGTAGTCCGGAAATGAGAAAGACATTATTGGTGATCTCGAATCCGGCATCTGTCTCGCGGCGCAATCCGGAATCAAGAACAACATCGCACGAGTTCTCGAATCCGGATTAAGCGTATTTGGAAAATCCGCGATCGACAAACGTGTTGCGGGTCACGCAGCTTCCGTAGGAGTGAACTTCTTGCGATAAAAGCACTTTCTGCGATCCTCGGGAGACTGCGAAGGGCGCGCACTGCGGTTTCATATCTCAGCTCCCCAGTCGGAAAAGAGGTCTCTTAGGCGTCGCTCATCTTTTTCGTTTGCAAGTTACCACTGAAAAGGGGTGGGCTTCTCGGGCATACGCGCTGTTAAGGGTGCAGCAGAAATTTGAGGCTACTCCAGAAGAGCCCTACATTGCGCTCACCCGGCGGAATCACCGCCCTGGAGAGAGAGCCTCATGAGCAACACTCGACACCTCAACTGGTATGGCTCGCCGTTGATTCGGGCGATCGGTACCACACTTGTTTTTCTTAGCCTGGTGTCCATACCGGTCGCCAGCCATGCCCAGAACCTCGGCAAGCAACCAGCGACAGGCCAGGCGGTACAGGGAGAGCAGGCGAGCCAACCCGAAGGCGCCTTCCTTAACCTCGTCGACTGGATCGGCAACGTGATCTGCCCGGTGGGAGCAGCGCTTGCCATCGTGGGCTGTGTCATCTCCTGGCGGCAGGGCCGGGGTTACATGCCATGGGCCTTGACTGCGGGCGGGCTGCTCACGGTTTCCGCCTTAACCCGACTTGCCGAGTTTTTTATTGCGAATGGCCAGCAGATCGGCTGACACACACACTTCTTTCGCGAGAGTAAGTCCATGTTGCTGCCTCCATTTCTGGGAAACGTGATCGCGCTTCTGCTGGCCTTGATGACGCCGGCTGCACTGGGATGTCTGGTGCTCGCCGGGCTATGCCTAAGAACAGAAGGAGGGATCAACTTTCAGATTGGAGGCAGCTTCCTTAGATACATCCTGTGGGCTGCAATCTTTTTGACCATGCAAGGTATTGGAACCTGGTTCGCCAGTCTGGGACTCGGCCTCAACGGTTTCAATAACGGCTTCGGGACCGGCGAACTTGGGCCGATTGCCGCCGTAGTTACACGGTTCGTTCAGGACGTCGTGCTGGTCCACCTGGTTCCGGTGATAGCGGCGGCGTTGGTCGTCAAGGCCATTTTCGATATTGGTGAAGGGCACAATCCGCTGGCTTCGATCATCTCCGCCCTGTTCCTGCTGGGCATTCAGGGATTGTTCACGATATTCCAGGGCTGGAACGACGGCTCCGGCTTCGCAACCACCGATTTCCTCGTTAACGCCTGGAACTACCTGGCCTCGCAGCTATGCCCGCTGGCCGCATCGCTCGCGATTGGCGGGGCGGTCTTGGCCTACGTACGCAACCGCAACTGGATGAGGTATGCGGCCTCTTCCTTCGGACTGTTAACAGTATCGGGGCTCTGGTACCTGGTCAAAGCCATGGCGGGGGCTTAGTGAGAATGCTTAACGAAAAGACAACGCAGAAAGTCCTGTTTGTATGGCTGATTTTCCTGTTTCTGGTTACCACGCGAGTATTGCTGGTCACCAAAGCCGGGGCGCTTCTGGTGAGCGTCGTGATTGTGGCTTTCAGTATCTGGGTAGCGTTCCGCCTGGTCGAGAGAGCGGTAGCCGCAGCCTGGAAGATTTCGGACGTTATCGCTTGCCGGTTGATACGGAGGCCGGCAGAAGCGCACAGCGCGGAACCGAAGGACATTGGAGAGTGAACGATGGGCTCGTTTCAACCAGGCCTGCTGAACCTTGCCAATTGGATGGGCAACGTCATGCTCCCGATTGGGGCGGGACTGATTCTTGCCTGCGGGATTTACCAGTTCTCCAAAGGTCAGGAACTGGAACGCTACGTCCTGGGAGCGATGGCTGCACTGCTGGGCTCGGGACTGTTGCGTCTGGCAGAGGTGATTTCGCAGCAGAACGACGGCGCGGACCAGTACATGGTCATGCTGCTCACGGTCACCAATTTCGTGGGCAACGTGTTGATGCCCTTCTACGCGGCGATCGAGATTGTGCGTCTGGTGCTGGGCATTGGCGGGGTATTTGAGCGCCGGATGATCGGCGACGACTGGATTCGGCACGGCATGGCGGCCATGGGAGCCCTGATGGTATCCGGCCTTCTGCGATTGCTCGAATTCTTCGTAGCGAATGGGTCTTAAGAGGAGCGAGGGTATGGCACTGAATTCGTCACCGGTATCGAGGAACCTTCATTTGAAGGTGACCATCCTGTTTCTCGAACTCGAAGACCTACTGGCCATCATGCTTGCGGTGTGCGGTGCGATGCTCATCGGGAATTTCCTGTTCTCCGACCGCTACATCTTTCACATACCCATGAATTACTTCCTGCCGCTGGCGATCCTGCTGGTTGGAGTGCCGGTGCTGATGATCTTCAAGTACGGCAAGCCGCGGGGCTACCTGCTGGACCTGCTGCTGTTCCACGCTAGGCCACAGCAGTACTGCGCGGGAACGCAAGAGTCCGTTATTCGCAGAAGCTATTTCCGGGAAGAAGAGGTCTAAATGCCGACCACGTGGAAGCAACATGAAAAAACCCTGAGCGAGCCTGGGCTGTGCGAGCTTCTGCCCATTCGTGACTATCTCGACGACGTCATGGTCAGGCTCTCGGGGGAGTTTGTTGCCGGCTATGTGCTGAAGGGCGCGGTCAGCTATTTTGCCGACGATGCCGGGCTGAACACGATCAAGTCGCATCTGGAAGCCATTCTGCGCACGATTCCCGAAGAGAGCATGCGTCTGCAGCTCCGCTTCGAGGTCACCGAAGACCTGGGCGATCTGCTAAAGCGATATCAGGACTGCTCGCGGACACAGGACGAGGCCACGCTGGCGATGGACCAGAACCGGCTCGCCATGTGGCAACGAAAGGAGGCAGGCGGCGAGTATCTGCGCCGCATGACCCACCTCTATCTGATCTGGGATCCGGAGCGTCATCACCGCGTGCTAGCCGTCTCCGGCAAGACGGCAAAACGAAACAAAGACAGCACAGGGTTCAGTCTGTCCACCAGGAAGATCGTCCAGCGCACACTCAAAGAACACGTCGATCTGATGAGCGAGTTCGAAAGCCTGCTCGACGGGATCGAATCGGCGATGGTGGCGGCGGGTCTCGATCCTCAACGCATGAGCGACCAGGACCTGTTTCTGGAGACCAAGCGGGCGCTGGCTCCCCTGAGGCCCGATCCACTCCCGTTGCGGCAGTATCCGTACTCGGAGCGCTACGTCACCCCGCGCGAGCAATGCTCGATTGTCAGCATCCTTGGCCAGACGGAAGATTACATCAATATCGACGGGTTGCTGTGGAGCTTCATCACACTGAAAGCTCCGCCTGATGCGACCTATCCCGGGATCCTCCGCAGCCTCTTGACCTCAGGCCTTCCCGTCGTGGTCAGCACGCAGGTCACGATCCCGAACCAGTCGAAGGTCCTGGAACGCTTCAAGAAACGCCACAAGAAGATGATGGCCGCGCAGCGGGACTCCAAGGGCAATCTTCGCATCGACGTGACCGCGCAGGTGGCCGAGGCCGAGCTGCTGAAGATCCAGCAGGACATCATTGCCAGCTCATTGAAGGCCGTTAAGGTGAGCCTCACGATTGGGGTGCGAACTTCGAAGGCGGCACACACCACGGCTGAATACGAAGAAGCTGAGCGTGAAATCGCCAGCCGCAAGCAGCAGATCCTTCACATCATCAGCCGGATGAATGGGGCCTCCGCGCTGACGGAGGACATCGCGCAGAGGCGCATCTTTTTATCTTCACTGCCTGGATTGGCCGGCGAAGACAAACGTGAAATCGATCTGCTCAGTTGCCATGCCGCCGATCTGCTGCCGCTGGAGATGCCCTGGACAGGAACTCCGCGATCTCCCTTGATGCTGATCGAAACACCCTACCGTCAGCTGATCCCGTTTTCGCCCTTCGATCCCGACCTTTCAGACGCCAATATGCTGGTCGCCGCCGCCAGCGGCCACGGCAAGAGCATGATGACCGGGCAGATGCTGTTGCAGGCCGCCCGGCAGGACACACGCGTGTCCATCATCGAGCGCGGCGACTCCTACCGCAACCTGGTCGAGTACATGGGCGGGCAGATGATCACCATGGCCCTCGACTCGGAACAGACCCTGAATCCCTGGGACCTGGAATCCGGGGACCGGGAACCAAGCCGGGAACAGGTGGCCTTTCTCAAAGGACTTACCCGGCACATGCTGGGCGATATCGAAGCCTCAGGCCTGCTGGATAACGTGCTGGTGGACGCGATCGAGCGGACCTACCGGCGCGCGGCCATGCGGCCGGGCAACGCGATACCGACCTTTGGCGACCTGCGCGATGAACTGCAGTACTACCAGGATGCCGATCGCAACGAACGCGTCATGGAAGAAGCTCGTCTGGCGGCGTTCAAGCTGCGCAACTGGGTTTCGCCGGGAGGAGTTTACGAGAATCTGTTCGATCGCCAGACGACACTAAAGCTCGATTCCCCGTGGATCTACTTCAACGTCGAGAAGCTGAAGGACGATCCCAGGCTGGAGTCGGCGATGAGTTTGCTGATCGCCTGGGCCACGACCAAGCGGGCTGCCGGCAAGAGCAGCCACAAGAGCATCACAGTGCTGGAAGAGTGCTGGATGTTGTTGGAATCGCCATTCCTGGCTGACCTGGTGGTCCAGCTATACCGGACTGCCCGCAAGCGCAATGGCGCGGTGTGGGGCGTGTCGCAGGCCATCGAAGACTTCACCGGTACGACGCAAGCACCGAACGCGTTCGGAGCGGCCATCCTGAAAAACACAACCATCAAGATCATCGGGCGGCAGACCGGGAGCCTGGACGTGCTGCGCGAATTCCTGCACCTGAACGAAACCACGCTGAACGAGATCAAGAATCTCGGCCACACGCAGAAGGGCAGGAAGAGCGACTTCATCGTAGTCATTGGGGAAAAAGCGGAGACCACGCACACGCTGCGGGTCGTTCTTTCGCCCATTGAGTACTGGATCATGACTACCTATCCACGCGAGCGCTGGTACCGGGCATGGTGGATGAAGAAACACTGCGAGCTTCCGTTGTACGAGCGCTACTGCCTGCTGGCAGAGAAGTTCCCGCAGGGGATGGCGGCTCTCGAGGAACTGCCGGAAGAGCGCAACGGTGAGGTGTACGAGATCGAGGATCGCGTTCGCGCGCAGAATGCCAGAGCCCAAGGAGCGGGACGATGAACAAACTGAAGAGTCAATTCGCGATCAAAACAACCAGCCTGGTCCTACTGATTGCGCTGCTTGTTCCCTTGCCGGCCCACGCCGGACTCGGGGATCTGTTCAACATGATCGATTCGACCATCTCCAACCTCATCGGCGGCGCTCTAACGATGATCAACACCGTGCAGAATGACATCCGCTCGTTGTACGAAGAGGTGTTGTGGCCGGTTGCGCTGATCAACAGCACTCGTACGTGGGCCCACAATCTGGTCGGTCAATACCGAGGCTGGATGGCGGCGGTCTACAACCTCCCCATCCAAAGCGCCCAGACGTTCTCCCCGCAAAAGCTGGAAAACACCTTTCTGAGCGGAAACGTCGGGTTACTGGGCAATCTCGGGCCGGCTTACAACGCCACCTACGGAGCGGTTCCATCCCCGCAACAAGCCCCGAATGATCTGCGCCAGATGATGGACATGAACGATGCCCTGGCCCAGGACTCCCTGAAGCAGACCGTAGCTTCCGACCAGGCGAATACCAGTCTGCTTCAGATCGCCGACCAGATGGAGAACAACGCCACCCTCGCACCGGGGACTTCAAGCTACATGAGCGCCAGTGCGTACGCGGCAACGCTCCAGACACTCGCCTTCCAGCACAGGCTCCTGGCCGCACAGCTGCGGGAGGAGGCCGCTCAGTTGGCGCATCAATCCGCGGACATGAAACGCGACACGCAACGAACCAACGATCTTCATCAATCCATCTTCAACATCCTTTCGACGCACTGAGGAGGCGAGCATGATACGCGGAGCATGGACAAAGCTGCGGGCACAACTGACAACTAACATGAGGCAAAGGGTCGCTGCCGGACTCATCCTCGCCATGCTGGTGCTGAGTATCCCGCGCCCGGCGCAGGCGCAGTTCGGCATCGACCTGGCTTTGATTATCGCCGGGCTGAAACAGATCAACAGCCTGCTGACCAGCCAGGTTGCCGCTCCGCTGCAGCAAATTCAGAAGATCGAAAGCGAGTACACGCAGTTCCAGCAGGATGTGATTTATCCCATTGGCGCCATCAATCAGCTGAAGAACGCGGTCCTCATGTTCCGAAATCAGATGCAGGCCATGAACGGCCTCATGACCATGCAATACGACAGCGCCCAGTTGCCGGTTACACAGCAGCTCGAACAGCTCTTGCTGTCGGGAGACCCCAACGCTGTGAAGCAGGTGGGAGCGGTCTACCAGCAAGTCTACGGAATGCTTCCGGCAGACAACCAGGCGCCGCAATTCATCCGCTACAACATCGACATCTCCGATGCGCAGGCGCAGGACGCGATGAAGCGGGCCATCGAGCTGGATGCGCTGGCCCAGACGGAAATGCAAGTCAGCGAACAGCTGCAGGACCAGATCCGCACCGCAACCCCGGGGACAGCTCCTATGATTGAAGCGGTTGCGGCGGCATGGGTGGTTCGGGCTAACGCTTACTCCCAGGCGGCGATGTCGCAGTTGATGAGAATCCGCAGCTCGAGTATCGCCAATCAGAGCGCCATTTCGAAGTGGGCGACGAGCAATACGAATAGCCTGACGAACGCAATCGGGAGAATTACAAGGACGGGTAACCAATAAGGAAGAAGCACCCATGGGGAACTCCAGCTACATCGACATTCTGTTCACCGCTCTCGGCGGTATCGACGGCTCGGTCATGCCAATTATCTGGTTCATTGCCGCCTCAATCCTCACCGTCACCTTTCTTTGGGGTGTTTACGACGCTTTTGTGCGAGGAGGCGACGTCCGCTCACTGGGCATAACCATGCTGAAGTATGCGGCCGTGGCGCTGGTGCTCATGAATTGGGCGGCGGTCTTTCGCGATCTCGTCAAGAGCTTCGACTATGTGAGTAATTACATCTACGGAACCAACGGACTCGGTGATGTCATTGACGCATGGACGAATGGACTTGGCGACGCTTGGAGAAACGATGGAATGGCCAGCATGTGGGAGCTCATCAGAGGGGGTATTTCGGCGCTGATTACCGAAGCTGGGCTGATCATCGGTTACGTCGTGCTTCCCTTCAGTTTGGCGATCTTCACGATCTGCTTCGTGTTCTGGGGCTGTGTCTTGTACGTCTTAGGACCATTGGTGCTTGCGACTATGCCCAGCTCTTCATTGGGCCGTTTCCACTCGCGCTGGATCGAAAACCTGCTCATCTGGAACTGCTGGCCATTGCTCGCTGACACGCTATGGACATTGATGACAGCGATTCATCTCAATAATCCTCAGTTCGTACTAAACAATGGTGACCTTTGGGGAGCTTTTCATGGACTTGAAGGAACCCTGCTTCTCAGTCTGGCCAGCATCATCTTTGCACTTTTGATTGCGACGATCCCCATGACAGCCCGAAGGATTTTGATGGGGGAATACAGCCCTATCGGCGCGGCCATTGCCTGGGGACGCGGGGCGGCATCGAAAGCGCTCGCCGGGACCACGATGGCGGCTTCCACAGGAGGTGCGGGCGCTGTCGCCGCGGCTGGGACGGGCGGTGGAGGGTCCCTGGCCGGCGGTGGGATGCTTGCCGCTGGGGGCGGTGGAACACTCGCGCCTTCCGGAGGCGTCGCGATGGCCGGCGGGGGAGGTGTGATTCCCGGCGTCAATTCGCCACTGACTGCGCCACCACACACGCCGCCAGCTTCGCCGGGAGGGACGCGGTGGTTCGCAGTCGTGCCTGGCGGAGCCAACATGCCGTTCAATGTAAGAGTCAATGGCCGTCGTTACTCATGAGGGATGACTCAGCAGGTGAAGCGACAAGTTCAGATTCGCGCACAACAGGGAGACACCGATGTTCGATTTCAAGAAGAATACCCGCGCAGAGGCGACACAAGGTTCTGACAAACTGAATTATTCGAAGTACTACGAACACGATGGCGCCCTGCGCGCCTATGCCAACCGCGCCATGGTGTTGGCCGGGTCGATGACGCTGCTGGCGTTTCTCTCGCTGGGATTTGCCGTCTATGTGCGCATGCAGCCGCCTACGATTATTCGTGTCTCTGCCGATGGCGAATCGAGCGTGATCAGTGGTCGCCCCCTGTTTCGCAATCAATTGCCTGCAGTGCTGGCGGATGCCAGGCAGTCGCCGCAACCTCAGAGCTATGAGAAAGAAGCGTTCGTCCGCCAGTTTCTCGATCACTATCTCAACTACGACATGCACAACGTGAGCCCGCAATGGGCAACGGCCCTCAATTCCATGACCTCAAACCTGAAGTCTTCGGCACTTCGCGTGATGCAGAAGGACAACACGGTAGGGAAGATCGAGGAAGAGAACACCCGTTCGGTCTTTCACCTGCGCGGCATCGAGTGCTCAAAGGACGATCCTCTGCTGTATACGGCCTACGGAGTGCGCGAGATCCATCGCATGGATGAGGACCGCGAAATCATCGAGACCACGGTCAATCAGTACCGGGTCCGGCTGGCGGACCAGAACCGTTCGGCCGAGAACCCGAGCGGAGTGCTGGTAGGTGAGTACTCTGAAAAGCAGATCGACGGCGAGAAGAAAGCAGCGCTTCTGGCCACAGACATCGACGGCTACAAAGCCTTTCGCCAACAGCAGCAATAGAGACCACAAGACAGTATCGAGGTGATTGCAGTGACAGAGACGAACAAGAACAACGGTGCCACGCTGGAAGTGACCAGCCCAGATCCTTTGACTGCTGCGGGTGAGAAGCGCAGCAAGCGCGGCAGAAAGCCAGCCGCGGAACGCGGGAGCGGGACCCTTCGGGTGCGTTACTTCCTGCTGGGGAAAGACCCAGCCCGCGAGAACGGAAAGCTTGTCCTGGGCGAAGAGTTCGAAAACGAAGACAAAGCGCTGGTTCATTCGCTCGTCGCAGGCGTTCCTTTTCTTCGGGTAGAGACGTGGATGGCCACGCCGCAGAAGAAAGGCAACGTCATGGTGATTGAGAAGCGGCCCCAGGCGTAGCCACTGGTGCCGATCGCGTTCTTTGACAGGTTTAAGCAGAGGGTTTGCAAAGCGAGAATCTACTTTCCAACTGGACCGTAGGTTTTCCTGAGCAACTTCGTGGGCCGAACCACGAAGACTGTCCGCTGCCATGTGCTCCCGCACCTGGCCGATGTACTGGCCAGACGGCGGCACAGGTGGCGAAAGCTCCTGAGCTGTGGATGGCCGGTTGTTCCTCAACTGACTTATCCCGCAAAGGAGCGCCTCACATGAAGAACCGGATTCTGGAAATGGATCTGGACGAAAACGGTGTACTCAGCGAACGTACACCGGACGCCGGCAGCGAGTCGTTCTTGGACAACTCGTTGCTGGACCGACTCTACCCCGGCATCAAGGCTTGCCGGATTAAAGTCTGCGAAGGCATGCTGGAGACCTTTCAGCAGACGAAAATTGCTGGAACCATGATGGCATTCGAGTATCAGGGAACCGCCTATTCCGTCGTCGGAGCCTCTGGCTCGGCGAAGAATGGGCTCTTTTATTGCGTCGAACAGCAGTATGAAGACGCAGTACGCAAGAGAATGGACGCATGGCCGGAAGCGGCCCTGTCGTACTTCGGGATCCTGACCTCGACACTCAAGACGATGGTGGAAGAGCCGAAATGCTCCGTCCTCCTCGTCCCTGACCTGGAA
>Ga0335083_10000251_pt1 | contig 87691 bp, 81 predicted proteins | sample Lox_Sample_42_FD_206716 | JGI IMG/M metagenome (GOLD analysis project Ga0335083, IMG submission 206716) | Soil microbial communities from Loxahatchee National Wildlife Refuge, Florida, United States - Lox_Sample_4.2 | ecosystem: Environmental > Terrestrial > Soil > Wetlands | place: USA...
TACGCGTTTCGCCGCACCTTTACAACAACGAGCAGGATCTGGAGACGCTCGACCGCGCTCTCGAGCGCCTGCTCTAGCACGCGGGCGTCAGGCGTTGCTTGGCGCGCCGAATTGCGCGAAAGTCACGACGTGGCCGGCCGGGTCCTGGACACCGATCTCTATCGAGCCGTAAAACGTAGTTCGCTTCGGCACGATGACCGGAGTTCCTTTCGTCGCCGCAATGGTTGCGTCCAGATCGTCTACCTCTACAAAGAGGAAGGTGGGGCCTTTACGCACCAACTCGGCGATCCGGGCGTCCCGCACGTCCTTCTCGGCGCTGGCATAGCTTTGGTACATCAGCTCCACGCCGCCTTTTTGCAGCATCGCGAAGGCTAGCTTGTCGCCTTCCGGGACCTCGGCGGTCTTTTCAAAGCCCAACCGGTCGACCCAGAAAGCCACGCAGGGTTCGATTTCCTTCGCAAACAGGACCGGGGTCAATTTCTTCACAGTCATAGATGTTCCTTTCTCGGGTACTGCCAAAGTGGATGAACTCATTTAGGTTGCTCCTTGATTTTCGATCTAGTCTAAATTAGACTAGTATAGAATACGGAACACGCTCCCGCATGTCAAGGAAAAACATTTCGACCCCGGATCTCCTGCTGTTGAGCTTGCTGGCCGAGCGGCCGATGCATGGCTACCAGGCCAATCTCGAACTGGAGCGCCGCGCCATCCGGGATTGGGCGGCCATCTCCCGGCCGCAGGTTTACTATTCGCTCGAAAAACTCGCGGAGCGCGACTTGATCCGCGCGCTCGAAAGTGAGAGCCCCTCCGGTGGTCCGGAGCGAAATGTATACGCCACCACCGCTAAGGGGCGCGCCGCGCTGGCCGACGCTCTAGAGCGACAGGAGTGGACGGGCCAGCGCGAGCGGCCGGCGTTTCTGTTCTGGCTGGCGCTATCCTGGCAGGCGCGCCCGGGCGTTTTTGTTGAGCAGATCCGGCGACGCCAGGCGTTTCTCGAAAAAGAGCTGGTGCGCGAGCAGGCTAAACTGCGGGCGATTCTAAAGGAAGTGGGCCACCGCTACCACGAAGCAGTCTGGATGGTGAGTCTGACCATCGATCAATTACGTGCCGAATTGCGCTGGCTGCGAAAGCTGGCGCGGGAAGCTCATCGGCGGGGGCCCGCGCGGCATCCGGCTTATGCGGGGAAAGAGGGAAAGGACAAGCGCTGACGATCGGCGTCAGGTGGCCGCCATGGACGATTCGCTGGGCATCCGAAGCCCCCCTGCCGATCAGTTCGCCGCCCACGATCAAGATAAGCGTCGCTCGGCGCGCCCGCTCGCAGGCAAGTGCCGCGAAGCCATGCGTTAATAAACTGAATAACTGGTCAGCAAATATAACCAGCACGCCGGTCGCAGCATGTCCGGGAATCGGCACGCCACATACAATTAGTGATAGCGTAGCGCGATCCTCGCCGCAACTTTTCTTGGCTCGCAGTCATCTTATTCTCGACACCGAGGAGGAAGCTTTGTCAAACCACGTGCTCAACGATGAAGCGCTAGACATAATATTTCGGAACGCGCGCACCCACATAAGCTGGCTGGATAAACCGGTCAGCGACGATCAACTCCGGCAGATCTACGATTTGATGAAATGGGGCCCGACCAGCGCCAATTGCTCGCCGGCGCGCATCTCGTTCCTGCGCACTCGCGAGGCCAAGGAACGCCTGCGGCCGTTCCTGAGTCCCAATAATGTCGACAAGACCATGGCCGCGCCCGTGACGGCGATCATTGGTTACGATCTGAAGTTCTACGAACACCTCCCCAGGCTTTTTCCCAACAATCCCGCGGCGCGCGGCTGGTTCGCCGACTCGCCCGCGTTGGCCGAGACCACAGCCTTCCGCAACGGCAGCTTGCAGGGCGGTTACTTCATCCTGGCCGCGCGCGCCGTGGGCCTGGATTGCGGCCCCATGTCCGGGTTCGACAATGCCAAGGTGGACGCCGAGTTCTTTCCATCCACGGTGAAATCCAATTTCCTGTGCAATTTGGGCTACGGCGACCATTCCAAGCTCTTCCCGCGCAACCCAAGGCTCGAATTTGACGAGACCTGCAAGCTGCTCTGATCGCCGCTAGTGCTTATTCCCGCGCCGGCCGGCGCCGGGACGTATCGGAATACGATATATTGACAAACGCAAGCGCGTATCCGCGGCGACGTCGATCGCCGGCGGAAGCGGTGTCGGCTCCGGCGGCCGCATCGAGAGCAGCTTGGCCTAAAGGAGGATTTTGCTTTGGGACCCTCTCAGAAGCGCGATCTGCTGGTTTCAAAAGCTTGGCTGCAAGCCATAGCGGTGGTGATGCTGTTCGGATTTTTCGTGCTGGGGCTGCTGGCGTATGAGACTTACACCGGCGAGGCGCCGCTCCCGGCCCGGGTGGTCGGTCCAGGCGGCGACCTCCTTTTCACGCGAGCTGACATTCTGGGCGGACAGCAGGTTTTTCTCCGTAACGGTCTGATGGAGTATGGTTCCGTGTTTGGACACGGCGCCTATCTCGGTCCGGATTTCACGGCCGACTACTTGCGACGGGCGGCGCTGATCGTGTTGGATGCGCACGGCGGCGCAAAGTCGGACAGCGCGAATCGCCAGACGGTGGAGGAGTTTAAGACCAATCGCTACGACTCGGCCAGCGATACGCTGACATTCAGCGCGGCCGAGACGTCAGCTTACAACCAACTCAAGAATTACTACCGCTCCTTTTTCGACGACCCGACCACGCGCAACGGGCTCCGGCCGCACGCCATCAGCGCGGTGGAAGACACCAATCAGCTGACCGCCTTCTTCGCCTGGTCGGCCTGGGCAGGAGCGGCGCTGCGGCCCGGCAAGAATTACTCCTACACCAACAATTGGCCGCCCGAGCCGCTGGTTGGGAACCACGTGACGGCCGAGACAGTGCTCTGGAGCGTGCTCTCTTTGATCGCGCTGCTGGGTGGTATCGGGCTGCTATTCGCGGCCTTCGGGCGTTGGAACTTTCTCGGTTGGCACGGGCGCGAGCAAAAGACTCTAACCTTTCGCGAGCCTGGAACCGTTCCGCTAACTCCGGCCCAACGCGTCTGCGCCTGGTATTTCCTGGTTATGGCGCTCTTGTTTCTGCTTCAGACCCTGGTGGGCGCGGCCTCGCAGCACTATCGCGCGGAGATCTCGAATTTCTTCGGAATCGATCTGGCGCAGATTCTGCCCTACAACCTGGCGCGCACCTGGCATGTGCAACTGGCGATCTTCTGGGTGGCAACGTCGTTTCTGGCCGCGGGAATCTTCATTGCGCCCATGCTCGGCGGGCGCGAGCCGAAATCTCAGAAATGGATGGCCGGCGGTCTGCTGGCGGCGCTGGCCGTGGTTGTGTTCGGCAGCCTGGGCGGCGAGTATGCGGGAATTTACGGCTGGATTCGCAGCGCCTGGGCGTGGTTTGGCGATCAGGGCTTTGAATATTTGGACCTGGGCCGCTTTTGGCAAATCCTGTTGACGCTCGGCCTGTGCTTCTGGGTTCTTATGCTCTACCTGACTCTTCGCGGGCGCCTGCAAGTGGAACACAAAGGCAACATGCCGTGGCTGTTCTTGTTCTCGGCTCTGGCGATTCCAGCCTTCTACGCCGTGGGATTGCTGGCACAGCCCGACAGCCAGTTCACCACCACGGATTTCTGGCGCTTCTGGGTGGTGCATCTCTGGGTGGAGGACTTTCTGGAGTTGTTCACCACCATCATGGTGGCCTGCATCTTCGTGCTGCTGGGAGTGGTGGCCGAACGCGTCGCGTTGACCGTCATCTACCTGGACATCCTGCTCTATTCGGCGGGCGGCGTGATCGGCACCATGCACCACGTTTACTTTTCCGGAACGCCCGCTCAACACATGGCGCTGGGAGCGTTCTTCTCGGCCGCGGAGGTGATCCCGCTGACCTTCCTGACGGTGGAAGCCTGGAGCTTCCTGCAGCTCGGTGCGCAGCAGCAAGCCAAATCGCGCAAACCATTCCCGCATTACTGGGCGGTGATGTTCCTGGTTGCGGTCGGCTTTTGGAATTTTCTTGGCGCCGGAGTCTTCGGCTTCCTGATCAATCTTCCGGTGGTGTCCTATTACGAGATCGGCACCGCGCTCACGGCCAACCATGGACACGCCGCCATGATGGGAGTATACGGAATGCTGGCGGTGGGCCTGGCGCTGTTCTGCATCCGCTATATGATCCCGGAGGAACTGTGGTCGGATCGCGCCGCCAAGATCAGCTTTTGGTCGCTCAACATCGGGCTGGCCTGGATGGTTTTCGCCACACTGTTTCCGCTGGGATTGCTGCAGCTCTACGAATCGGTGAACACCGGTTATTTCGAGGCGCGCACCGCAAAGTATCTCACCAGCGATGCGAATGCCTTTATCGAGTGGCTGCGTCTGCCCGGAGATGTCTTGTTCATTGTAGGCGGCACGCTGCCAGTGCTGTACCTGTGCTGGTTGGGAGTTCGTCATGCGAGCCGCCGCGCCGTAGCGGAACAACCCGAGACGGTGCTGTTCGCCGAGGTCAGCGGTTCTTAAATGCCGCTCGGGTTCCATGCAGAGCCGTTGCTGGCGATGGCGTATGCGATGCTGCTGCTGGCCATCGCGGCGTTTCTGGAATGGATGGGCCGGCACTCCGAACAGCGCTCGCATCGCTATCATACCGCCGGTTTCCGCTTTCACCGGCAGGCCGATCATTGGGAGTGCCCTACCGGCGAGCGCCTGGGAAGAGCCGAGACGGATCATCAACTGCGCGTGGTTCGATACCGTGCGCCGGCCCACACCTGCAACCACTGCGCGCTCAAGACGCAGTGCACGGATTCCGATCAGGGGCGTGAGATTGCAGTTTCCATCGACCCCTGGTTGAGTTCGGCCATGGGACATTTCCATCGCGGTTTGTCGCTGGTGCTGGTGATCCTGGCCGGATTGATCGCCGGCGTGGAATTGATCCGTCATGACCACGGCACGGAACGCTGGCTGTTGTCGGCCGTGGTGCTCATGGTGGCCCTGCTGGCTGTGCAACGCGTGCGCGATCTGCGGCGCACAGGCTAAGCCGGGCCGGTTACTCGTACATGCCCGGATAAGACGCGCGCATCTCGGCCGCGAGTGTGCGCGCCGTTTCGATCTGCACCAACTCGCCTTTGCCGATGCCGGGACACCAGGCCGCGGCCTTGCGCCATTCGCGCTTGTCATCGGTGAGCTCGGGCCAGAACGGAAAGATGCGGCACTGGGTGGGCTTCACGGCATGAATGGAACATCCGCCGTCGCGCAAAAAATGACATTGCGAATGGCGCGGCATGCGCAATCGCAATAAGTGCTTGGTCCGATACACATAGCGGCGCTCGAATTCTGCCGGCGTCAGTTTCAGAAATTGCGCGATGCGGACCAAATCGGCTGGGGTAATGTAAACGAAGCCTTTCTGGCGGCAGCAATTGGTGCAACCGGGCTGGCACTCAAAGCGCAGGGCCGTCATTTATGGTTCCGCCTCGGCGTCTTCCGATTCGAGCGCATCCAGCACATCCGGCTGCTGGGCATACCGCTTCAGTACCCGGATGGACGCTCCGGCCGAAAATCCAGCGTAGCGCAGCCTACGGAATGCCGCCGCCAGGTTCTTGTCTTCCTTCAGGAAGGTGCTTAACTGCTTACCGCGATACTTACGCTTGAGAAACGCCTCGATCAGATCGGGTTCGTTAGTATCCTTATAAGTCCGCTCTGTCACCTGCTCGGCCGTGTTGCCGGCAACGCGGCGCTGGCGTAAGTCACGCAAGACGCGCATCTTGCCAACGCCTTCGTTTTCCAGACGCGCCGAGGCGTAATTCTCGGCGAAGCGCTTGTCGTCCAGATAACCAACCTCCTTAAGCTTCTTCAGCACGCCCTCCACATCTTCGGCCCGCTCGGCTCGGCGGCGCAGCTTTTCCCTCAGTTCCCCGGTGGAATGCGCGCGGCCGCCCAGGGCCCGGAGCGCCAAATTTAATAGCTGATCGAAAGGAAGCAGTTTAGCCTTGCGCTGCGTCATTCAAGTAGGACACTATCAGATTCGGGGCTGCTATTGTAAAGGTAGCTACCGGCTCGACTAAGATTAAGGACCATCACCATGGATGACGACAATAAATTCTCGTATTTCTTTCTAGGGCTTGGACTGGGAGTAGCGGTTGGATTGCTGTTTGCTCCCAAGACCGGCACCGAGACGCGCGAACTGATCCGCTCGAAAGCGGACGAGGGTAAAGAATACCTCAAGCGCCGCACGGTGGATCTCAAGGACACGGCCAGCGACGCTATTGAAAAAGGCCGCAGCGCCGTCGCCAAGCAGCGCGACAATCTCTCCGCGGCCGTAGAGGCGGGCAAACAAGCTTATCGCGAAGCGGTGCGCACGCCTTCCGGCGACGCCGCCGAAGGCATATAAGCAAAGGCGGATAGCCTCATGGACTCCAACGCACTGCTTTACGTGATGACGGCCTTCGTCATCATCGCAGCAATCGCGCTATGCATCCAGGCCGGCATGCTGGCGGCGATGTACAGAACCACCAGGGCTATGCAGACACAGATCCAGCCGCTGCTGCCCAAGGTGGAATCGCTCGTGGATACGACCAAGACCACCGTGGAGCAAAGCCGCAAACAGATTGCCGACGTGACCGCGCGCGCCAACGAGATTCTGGAATCCACCAAGCGCCAGCTCGCGATGGTGGAAGATGTTGTGTCGGATGCCAGCGCTCGGGCGAAGGTGCAGTTGGAGCGCGTCGAGCTGGTGCTGGACGACACGCTCAACCGCGCGCACGAGACTGTCGCCACGGTGCACGACGGCATCATGCGCCCGCTGCGCGAGATCAACGGGATCGCCGCTGGAATCAAGTCCGCGCTGGCTTATCTGGCGCGCGGCAATCGTCCCAGTGTGGATCAGGCCACTAGCGACGAAGAGATGTTTATCTGACCCGCCGCTACTGAGACGGTGGAGGCGCGGTGGGCGTAGTTGGAGCGGGGCTGGTTGGAGTTGGCGAAGGCGACGACGGCTGGTTCTGCTGTTGTTGCTGCTGCTGTAAGAGCTGGTTCTGCATTACCGCTCCGGCGCCAAGCGCCGTTTTGTCGTCCTTGATGTCGTAAATAAACTCCCACTCCTTGTACTTGCTGTGATCCTTGATCACATGGATTCCGTCCCCTGGGGCCGCGCCTCCCACACCCGCAATGCCGGTCATCCCGCCGCTTACTCCATTTGTATTTCCTATCGAAGAGGGAGGCTGCCGGGGGGTGGTGAGAAGCTGCTGGATCAAGTTGGCCGCTTGGTTGGGCGCGCCGGGCGTACCCGGAGTCTGAGCCCCCGGTAAACCTGGCAGGCCTGGAACAGCAGCGACGGGTTGGCCGGCGAAAGGCTGCTGTCCTGGCATCGGCGGCGCAGCACCAGAGATGCCTGGATAACCCGCCGCCTGCGCGGGATACTGCGCTGGCTGGCCTGGATATTGGGGAGGCTGCTGCTGATAAACCGGCTGCGGCTGCGAAGGATCTTGCGGCAACGGCTGGCTTGGATATTGAGCGGCCTGCCCGGGATACTGCACAGGCTGACCGGGAACCTGTGGCGTTCCCGGATAAGCCGGTTGTCCGGGATAAACTGGAACGCCCGGCTGCCCGGGAACCTGCGGTTGTCCTGGATATTGAGGTGTTCCCGGCTGACCGGGTTGGCCGGGATAAACGGGTTGGCCCGGATAGACAGGCTGACCGGGTTGGCCGGGATATGCCGGCACTGGATAACCCGGCTGGCCTGGTTGTTGCGGCTCCGGATATTGAGGTTGAGATGGATCTTGCGGATACTGCTGCTGGGGCTGATTCGGATCAACCGGCTGCTCCTGCCCGCCGCCAATCGCACGATCGCTCGGCCGCCGCACCGCCATGTTCAGGCCGGGATTAATCGGCTGGCCGGTTTGAGGATCGATTTGCGGCATCCCGGCGGGCTGGCTCGTAGGCTGGGCTACCGGCGTCTGGCCGAAAGTGTTGGCGAAAGCGCTGGTGGAAGATGTCCCGGTGGAAGATCCTCCGCTGCCCGTTCCAACCTGTGCTCCCGACGCCGATGTTCCATTCGGACCCTGAGCGGGGTTGGCTGGCTTGATGGTTGAATCCGTGAGCATGCCTCCCGGCCCGACGTGCACCAAACGCCATTCTTTTCCCGTCAGCGGATCCTTGTAGCGGCGGCGGAGAAAACGGATGTTTCGCGTGGTCTCCAGATCGTCGAGACTCTGCGGATAGGTCTGATACTTCCGGAAGAAAAGTTGAATCGCACGCTTATATTGATTGCCGCGATCGATGGCCATCTGTTCCCGCGCGCGTTGCCTTTCGAAGGCCACCCGAGGCATTTCGAAGTACAGGCTGATCGCGAGCACGGCGGCCATCACAAAAACTAACAGCAGCGCGAAGCCAGACTCATCCCGGCGCTTCATCCGGCGACCTCCGTTTCGAGCGGCAGTGTTTGCTGATTGTTGCTCTTGAACTGCGTGTCTTCCACGGTGGCCGAATTGATTCCGATGCGGATGATCTTATAGCGCTTCTTGACCATGTCGCCTTCGGTGGCGATGACGATGTCTTCGCCGTCCAGGAAAAACGCGCGTTTATCGGTGCCGCTCTTGGTCTGGTTGACGAACCCGTAAAATTTGAGCGGAATGGGCGGGGCCTTGGGATCCGGCGGCGGTCCAGGCGGAGGCGGGGGCTGCTTGGGCCCCACGAATACTTCCTTGGGCTTAATGGGGGCCGGCTCCTTCAAAGCCGCGATCTCGGCCGGCGGCGCGGCGGAAATCTCGAACAGCGAGCGCGTTCCTCCTTCGAGCGGGACCTGGCGCAATTGTGCCAGCTCATTCAGGTGCAAAGTTGGATCGACACCCGAGGGGTCCACGCTCTTGGGTATGGAGGGGCGAAATTCCCGAGGCGCGCTGTTCGACGCGCTGTCCTCACTTCGTAATCGTCCGCCTGGACGCGCGGCCATCCGCTGGGCCACTGGTACCGGAGAGGACGCGGCCGTGTTGCTCGGAGTCGCCGCACCCGGACCGCTCGGCTCGCGATTGGAAAAATAAAAGTAGCCGGCCACCGCCAGCAGGCCCGCGACCAGCGCCAGTTTCTTCTTCTCCGCCCCGACTTTTGACGGCATCCAATTCATTGCGTCGCGGCGTCCTCTGTCACGAAGGTGTCCAGCTTCAGCATGACATTCAATTTCGCCCCGCCCTGTTGCGGCGACGCATTCAAGCTCTCCACCACCAGCAGCCGGTCGGATTTGTCGAGCAGGTTCACGAAATGGATCAAGTCCTGATACGTAGTTTCGAAATTGGCCGAGACCTGCATCATCACCAGCGTGTCGCTGCCATCCACCGGTTCGATGGAGAACGCGCTTTCCTTGGGCGTGACCTTGGCCTGGCTAGCCAGATCGTTCAGATCCGCCACGATCATGGAATAGGCGCTGCGCCGCGGAAGAAAATAGTGCCCGATGAACTGATCGCCTTCGCTGCGGCCGGTTTCGATCTTGCTCGTCAGCCCTCGAGTGCGGTTGAGAGTCCCTTGTTTCTGGCGGATGGCCGTGCGCATATCGGCCGCCTGCCGCCGCAGGTCCTCCGGTGAGCCGCCCAGGGGCCGTATGACGAAATAGGCCGCCACTACATTGGCCGCCAGCAGCAGCCCGACCATCAGCCGGAGCACGGCGCGCGGATTGTTGGGAGGCCAGACTTTAAAGCTTTTGGGCATATCTCACACTGACGTGAAAGCGGAAGAAGGGATCGGTCTGCGAAGGCGGCGCGGAATTGATCACCGAGGTCGGCCCGAATTGCGGCGAAGCTTCCAGGCGCTTCAGGAACTCGAGCACCGGAGGCACTTCTTTGGCGCCGACGAACATATCCAGCAGCACTTCGTTTTGTGAGTCGACCTCAGGCAAGCGCACGGATACCAGCCGCACGTTATAAGGCATCACCTTTTCAAGGTCGGCGAAAATCTTGGTCCAACTGATCGCTTTGCGCTCGATCAGCTCATTCAAGAACACGCTGCGCTCCAGGACCACGGCGTTCTCCGGCCGGCGCAAAGTAGCGTTCAACTTGGCTTGCTCGGCGTCGACGGTGCGCATCTGGGCGCTCAGCCGATCGATGGTAACCAGCGTATCGGCGGCTTGATTACGCTCGGACATGATGCGCGTGACTTGGAACACCAGCAGCATCGCGGCCGCGACAGCGACGGCGCTCAAGCCAACTAGCGTGGGCCGGTCCCGCCGGAACGGCTCGCTGGCTAGATTAATGGGTACGCGAATGGCCATATTATCCCGCCACCGATTCCAGATATCCCAGCAGCCCGGCGTTGTTCGAGCCCGGAACGCCAAACCGCGACCGGAGCGGCTGGACGGATGAATTCCACTCGGCCTGCCAGCGCGGCGCCAAAGCGGGGTGCTGGTCGAAGCCGCACAACCAGATTCTCTTCAGCCGAGACTTCAATTCATCCTCGATGTAGGCCACGGTGGGATGCAGCACCGATTCGATTTCTTCCGGTAAGTCGCTATCCATCTCGACGCAGCGGGCCAGCTTTATGGCGCTGGACTGCAACACTAAGAGCGACAGGACATGACCGCTCAGCTTCACCAGCATGCTGATCTCGTCCGGATCGACCAGATTCAACGACGCCAGCGACGAAGTGGTGATGTAGCCCGGGTGAAACCCCAGACCGCGGAATGGAGCTTCATAGCGCGCCACGATTTCGGCCGCTATGATGGCAACCAGCACTTCCAGCTTGGTTTCACCCGGCTCGCGTCGACGGGGCTGGATGGCATAGCTGACCACGGCGGAATCGACATCGAACGGCACGCTCTTTTTCATCCGGAAGCGGAGCAGCGCTAGCCGTTCTTCATGCGAGTCGGGGAAAGCGTCGAAATCGAGCACCGCGACGCGCGCGCAATAGTCGGGCAGAATCAAGGCGGCGCGGCGTTTTCCATTGGGCGGAATGGAAGCGCGGATGCGCTCTTGCACCAGGCCGGGTTGCTGAATATTATCGTGCACCGGCGACACCAGCAGAATGCCCGCGTCGAAAGGCGTAAAGCCGGCTGCTTCCGGCTCGGACACCGCGGCGAACGCCAGGCCTTTCTCCGACAGCTCGAAGATGTGCGTCGGCGGCGGATCCTGAAATAAGTTGGCAAACGAGCTCATGGCGCTCTTATCCTTCGATGAACGTCACCTTATTGATCTCTTTCAGCGTAGTGATTCCCTTGCGTACTTTTTCGAGCGCCGATTCGCGCAGAAAGGTCATGCCCTCATCGCGCGCCAGGCGTTTGATCTCGATCGCCGGGCGCTTGTCGAGAATCATCTGGCGGATGCGCTCGCTCAGATCCAGCAACTCATGGATCGCGGTTCGCCCGCGGAAGCCGGTGCCGCCGCATTCGAAACAGCCTGGACCTTCGAAGAACGGGACATCGCGCCATTCTTCCGGATTCAGGCCGCTCTCGAACAAATACGAGTCGGGATACTTCACCGGAGCCTTGCAATAATTGCAGATCACGCGCACCAGCCGCTGCGCCAGAATGCAATTCAGGGCAGACACAAAATTGTACGGCTCCACGCCCATGTTCAGGAATCGGCCCAGCACGTCCAGCACGTTGTTGGCGTGAACGGTGGTGAACACCAGGTGCCCGGTGAGCGCGGCGTTGATGGCGATTTGCGCGGTTTCCTGGTCGCGGATTTCGCCCACCATGATCTTGTCGGGGTCATGACGCAGAATGGAGCGCAGCCCGCGTGCGAATGTCAACCCTTTCTTTTCGTTCACCGGGATCTGCGTGATGCCTTTGATCTGATACTCAACCGGGTCCTCGACGGTGATGATCTTGTCTTCGTCGTTCTTGATCTCGCTGACAGCGGCGTACAGCGTGGTGGTTTTACCGGACCCGGTGGGACCGGTGACCAGCACCATGCCGTAAGGTTCCTTGATGTAGCGCCGGAACTTCATCAGATCGATGTCGGAAAAACCCACCACCTCGAGCGAGAGCTTGGCGAACTTCTCGCTCATGGATTCCTTGTCGAGCACGCGCAACACTGCGTCCTCGCCGTGAATCGTCGGCATGATGGAAACTCGGAAGTCGATGAGACGCTTCTTGTATCGCACTCGGAAGCGGCCATCCTGCGGAACGCGCCGCTCGGCGATATCCAGCTCGCTCATGACCTTGATACGCGAAATGATGGTGGAATGCCAATCCTTGGAGATGGGCGGCATGGCGTAGTGCAGCACGCCGTCAATGCGGTACTTGATGGCCACTTCCTGATCGCGCGTCTCGATGTGAATGTCGCTGGCGCGCCGCTCCAGCGCGTTAAAGATGGTAGTATCCACCAGCTTGATCACCGGCGCGATGTCGTTGTCGGCCGTCAGCTTGTCGATGGACAGCGTTTCTTCCGGGTTCTCTTCCTCGCCGATGACGTCCAGCGTGAAACCTTCGGTCACTTCTTCCAGGACGCGCTGCGATTGCTCGGTTTTCTTGAGCAGGTCGGAGATTTGCGACAGCGTGGCTACTTTGATGCGCAGCTTCTTCTGCAGCAGAACCGAAAGCTCGTCGATCACCGCCGGATTGCGAGGATCGGCCAACGCGATGTCCAAATGCCGGCCTTCGGACTGCATCGGCACGAAGTTGTAGCGGAACATCAGGTCCACCGGCACCGAATGAAACAGGTCATGGTCGATGCGGGCTTCGCGCAAGTCGACAAACTCGCAGCGATAGCGCGCCGCCAAAGCCTTGGACAGCGCGATTTCGTCCAGCGGCTCGGTAAGGGGGGGATGTTCGATAGTCGCCATTGAAAAAATCTCCTTATCGCAAGGTGGTCATCGCAAGGTATCAGCCAGCGAGAAAATCGGCAGATACAGCGCCACCAGCACGAAGCTAACGAAGCAGCCCATGAAGATCATGATGGCCGGCTCGATCAGCGACAGCGACGCCGTCATACGAGTATTGACATCGTCCTCGTAAAATTCCGCTACGCTGGCCAGCATCTGCGGCAGCGCGCCGGTGGATTCGCCCACCTCCATCATGTCGATGGAGAGCGGCGGAAAAATCTTAGCCTGAGCCAGCGCCGAGGATAAAGACTGGCCTTCCTTGACCATCTGGCCCGCTTCCGATAAATTCTTCTTCAGCAGGCGCGTGCCGAGCGAACTCGCGCTGGTCTCCATGGCCTGCAGCAGCGGGATGCCGCCCACCAACAGTGTGCTCATCACGCGCGCAAACTGCGCCACTTGATACTTGATCCAGATTTCGCCCAGCAGCGGCGTCCGGAGCCTCCAGCGGTCCACTATCATCTCGCCATTCTCGGTCTTAGACCAAAAACGAAAAGCGATGATGGCAGCGATCAATGCCACGAAACCGAACAGGATGTAGTTGCGCGCCGTGGTGCCCACCGCGATCAGGATCTCGGTAGCGGCCGGTAACTGCGCCGAAAGGCTGTGATACAGGTCGGCGAATTTCGGGACGACGAACGTCACCAGAAACACCATGAGCGCGATCACTAGGACGACCAATAGAGCCGGATACACCAACGAAAGCAGCAGCTTCTTGCGAACCGCGAGCGCCAGGCGCTGATAGGTGATGAAGCGGTCCAGCACCTCGCCCAGTGCGCCGCTCTTCTCGCCTGCCAGCACCGAGGTGACGTAAATCGGAGGGAACACGCCCTGCGCGCCGAACGCATCCGACAGCAGCGCTCCGTTCTTCACCTCTTCGCGGACCGCTTTGATGTAGGGCGCCAGTTTCGCATCGGTCAGGCGCTCGGAAAGAAGGTCCAGCGCTTTCAAAATAGGCAGCCCGGCGCGAACCAGCGTGACAAATTGCTGATTGAAGATCAGGAATTTCTCAAGATTGATTTTCTTCTTGCCGCCGCCCACCGTCATGCCCGCGATGGCACGCCGCGGCTTGACGGAATAAATCAGGAAGCCTTGCTGCTGATAGCGCTCGCGCAGATCCTTTTCCGAAGCCGCTTCGGCCACCTGGTGGTGCACTTCGCCGCGCGGATCAGCGTACTTGAGGACGAATTCAGCCACTAGTCGCCTCCTTCGGTGACCAGCGTGGCCCCGGCCGGCATCTGGAACTTGAAGAGCGCGTCGTTCACCGGCGGATTCACCTTTTCGTCGGCGAATTGGAAGGTAAGAACGGAATTGTCCTGCCCGTCCACCACCAGGCGACGAATCTCGTAATCCGGCGTCACCAGCATCTCGACCTTGCTGTAGGGGAGCTGGTCAGTCTTGGCGCTGGCAGCAATCACATAGTTCGGGCCGTCCGGTTTCACGCTAAAATCGCGAAACTCCTTGGCGAAATCCAGTTTGCCGAGCAGGAACGCCAACGGCGCGCGCATGTCCTCGCTGGCCTTGAGCTTGGTCTTTTCTACTTTGTGAGCATCGGGCGTATAGAGATAAACGTCTTTGCCATCAGAGAGGAAAAGCTTGCCGGAAGGGGTGGTGTATTCCCAGCGCATGCGTCCGGGCTTGCGCAAGGTGAGTTCGCCGGATTCGCTCTTGCGCGCCCTTCCCTGGACGCTATATGACTCATTAAAATGGACTTGCAGCGTCTTGGCGCGGTTGTAGCGCTGTTCGATTCCTTTGAGCAGGTTGTTGAGGTCGAGGTCGGCGGCCTGGAGGGGTAACAGGGCAAGCGACACCCATAGCGCGATACGGGTCACATAATCTCTGACGCTGTCTGAGCCCGAGCTGTGCAGGGTAAGTTCTTTCATTCGTTACCGGTGCAGGCTTAGCGCGGGTCGCGCCGTTAGGCTTGTAAGTCGTTGATTTTGCGATGATAATAACTGAGTGGCGAAGGCGCTTTCCACCGAAGAAGCTCTGAAGACGATTTTAGCCGTTCGGGAGGCGCCCGAAAAGTACGACCTGAAGCGCGATCTTGCTCCATTCCTGAGGCATAAGAGCAATCACGTGGTGGCCGCAGCGGCCGGCACCGTGGAGCGCTTGGAATCGGCCGGGCTGGCGCAGGATCTTGTGGATGCGTTCGTCGATCTGATGCAAAATCCGTCCAAGCGCGACCCGGGTTGTAAGGCGCTGCTAGCGATCGCCAAGGCGTTGGCGGCCATGGATCAGGCTGCGGCGCGCGTTTATTTCCTGGGAATCCGGCATGTCCAGATGGAAGGCAGTTTCGGTCCGCCCGTGGATGCGGCCGCGGAACTGCGGGGAGTCTGCGCGCAGGGCTTGGCGCGCATGCTGCATCCCGGCGCGCTCGAAGAATGCGTGACGCTGCTGGCCGATCGCGAGCCGGCGGCGAGAGCGGGGGCAGTCCGGGCCATCGCCGATTCGGGTTCATCCGAAGGTGTTCTGCTGCTGCGTTTGAAAGCCTTGCTTGGCGACCGTGATGCACAGGTCACCGCCGAGTGCTTCGCGGCCCTGTTGCGGCTGGCCCCCGCGCCGTCGCTCGAGTTCGTGGCTGGATTTTTGCGGAGTGAATCGGATGAGGTCGCCGAGGCGGCGGCGTTCGCGCTGGGTGAGTCGCACCTGGCCGCCGCTTTTCAGCTGCTGCACAAGGCTTGGGACGAAGCCGCGGTTCCCGAGCGCCGGCGCACGTTGCTGCTCGCCATGGCGATGCTGCGGCTGGATGAAGCGGTTGAATTCCTGCTGGCCCGCGTGAATGAGGATAGCGAGCGAGCGGCGGCGGACGCAGTGGCGGCGCTCGGGATCTACGCGCGGGATGAAACCATCCGCGCGCGCGTCGAGGCATGCGTAGCTAAGCGTGGCAGCGCTAAGCTACGCGCCGCGCTCGACCGCGAATTCCTGCGGGGCGGTACAGCTTAGTTGCGCATGGCAAAGGTGAATAGCGCGTGCCCGGAAACGGCGCCTGAAGTCTAACTCCGTTGCGATTTTCTACACTTGATAAGAGGTTTCGCGGGATGTCCGAGCAGCCGGAACGCATTGGCCCTTATCAGATCACGGGCAAGCTGGGCGAGGGGGGTATGGGCGTCGTCTATAGCGCTCGCGATACGCGTCTCAATCGGACGGTCGCCCTGAAGATGATCCGGGACTCGCTAAGCGACGACAGCCTCCACCAGCGGTTTCTCCGCGAGGCGCAATCGGCGGCGCGCGTCAATCACCCCAACATCTGCCAGCTGTACGACATCGGCGACGAGCAAGGCCGTCCGTACCTGGTGATGGAACTGCTGGAGGGGGAATCGCTGGCTGCGCGCCTTACTCGGGGTGCGCTGCCGATTCCGGAGGCGGTACAGGTGACCTTGAGCATGTTATCAGCGCTCGCCAGTTTACACCAGCACTCGCTCCTGCATCGCGATCTGAAGCCTTCGAATGTTTTTCTATCAACCCACGGCGTCAAGTTGCTGGACTTCGGGCTCGCCAAGCCGCTCGCGAACGTGTGCGATTCGAACAGTCCGACACAAACCGAGATCACTCAGCAGGGAATGATTGCGGCGACGCCGCGCTATGCATCGCCCGAACAGGTGACCGGCAAGCCATTGGACACTCGCAGCGATCTTTTTTCGGCGGCGGCCATTCTGTTTGAAGCGGTCGCGGGGAAGTACGCGTTCACCGGTGAGTCGGCAATTCAGATCTTCCACGCCATCCTGTACGATGAGCCTGCTACGCTGGGCGGTTCGCCGGCGGCCTCGGCCATCGACCGCATTGTGCACCGGGCTCTGGCCAAGGAACCTGAGAACCGCTACCAGGGAGCGGATGAAATGGCGGCGGAGTTGCGCGAGGTGCTGCGGCTGATGGATGGCGGTGCGCAGGTCGAAGCCCGCACCATCAAGCGTCTGATCGTTCTTCCCTTCCGTATGCTCCGTTCCGACTCCGACACCGATTTCCTGGCGTTCAGCCTTCCGGATGCGATCTCGGCGTCGCTCGCGGGGTTGAGTTCGCTGGTGGTTCGCTCCAGCCTCGCGGCAGCGCGTTTCTCCGGCCCGACGCCGGACTTGAAAGAGATCGCAAAAGAGGCTGACGTGGACGTGGTGCTTACGGGCACGTTGTTGCGCGCCGGCGCTCAGTTGCGGCTGTCCACTCAGCTGGTGGAAGCGCCAGCGGGTACACTCCTATGGTCATGGACTTCGCAAGTCGAGTTACGCGATATCTTTCAGCTGCAGGACGGCTTGGTGAGCGGCGTGGTGCAATCGCTGGCCTTGCCGCTCACGGCGGGCGAGCACCAGCGTCTGGCTCAGGAGCCACCAGACGCGTCGGCTTACGATCTGTTTCTCAGAGCCAACGAGCTGGGCCGAAGCCTGGAGGGCGTGGCCGGCGCCAATGAATTGTACGAGCAGTGTGTTGCCAAAGATCCTGGATATGCGCCGGCCTGGGCGCAGCTCGGGCGATCACGCTGGCTGTCTGACAAGTACATGGCCGGCTCCGCTGAGAGACTGGCGAGCGCCGACAGCGCCTTCCGCCGCGCTCTGGAGCTGAACCCGGACCTTCCGCTGGCGCACAATCTTTACTCGCAAGTGCAGGTGGAGCAGGGACGTGCTCTGGAGGCTTTGAAGCGGCTGCTTGAGCGGTCGAAGAGCGCGCGCAACGATCCGGAGCTGTTCGCGGGGCTCACCCACGCGTGCCGCTACTGCGGGCTCCTGGACGCCTCGCTAGCCGCCCACCGGCAGGCGCGCGGCTTGGATCGCAACATCACAACCAGCGTAGTGCACACCTATTTCATGCTGGGCAACTATGAAAATGCCCTGGATGCCAGCCGGGCTGATTTCGGATACGCCACGGCCATCGCTTTGGCGATGCTGGGAAGAACCGGGCACGCGATCGAGCTGCTCAAGGAAAAAGAGCGGTCCACCAACTGGCGTCTCGGCAATTTGTATCTGGTGAGTCTTCGCGGCACGCTGGAAGGAGATCGCGCCGCGAGTCTGGACGCCTCCGACGAATTGCTGGCGGCCACCTTCCGCGACCCGGAAGGATGGTATTACCTGGCCAGACAGCTTGGTTATTTGAAGGAATCCCGGCGCGCCCTGGCCGCACTTCGACGCGCGGTGGATGGCGGGTTCTTCTGCTTTCCCGCCATGGCTTCCGATCCATGGCTGGACCCGCTTCGGGGCGATCGGGAGTTCGGCGAAATTCTCGGCCGGGCCGAAGCGCGGCACCAGGAGGCGCGCAACGTCTTCAGCACGCTCGGGGGCGCTCAACTGCTGGGCTGCGCGGTTTAGTTGCGCAAGGCAAAGGTGAATAGCGCGTGCCCGGCGGCGATCGAAACGTACTGCTTGTCGCCCACGCGATAAGTGATGGGCGCGGCTTCTTCGGATCCGCCGAGCGGAGCTTTCCAAAGCTCCGCGCCGGTGCGGGCGTCCAAAGCGTAGAAATATCCTTCCCGGCCGCCCGCGAACAACAAATCGGATGCGGTAGTCAGGACGCCGCTGGCCGTCAGGTCACTCATCTTGAACTGCCACTTGGGCTGGCCTGTGGCGGGATCCATGGCGAGAATGGCGCCATAGTTGGTGTTCTCGACCGGCGTGTTCTCGGCGCCGCGCTTGGTGGGCACTCCGCCCGGACGAATGGTGCCGCCCATATAACGCTGGCCCGGCGAGAAATCGCCCGAGACTTTGCCCAGCGTCATGCTGCTATCCTGCCAGCTCGGAATGTAGAACAGATGCGTGCGCGGGCTGTAAGACGGCGAATACCAGTTGGTGCCGCCGAACAGATTGGGAAAGATCGTGACACCCTGCGCGTTCGGCTCGGCGCTCGAGTTCCGCATGGGACGGCCGGCCTCATCGAGTCCGGTGGACCAGTTCAGCTTGGTGAAGGGCGCGCCGGAAAGAAATTTGCCGGTGGCGCGATCCAGCACGTAAAAGTACCCGTTGCGATTGGCCCACATCAACATTTTTCGCGGCGTTCCCTTCCAAGTTCCGTCCACCAGGACCGGGATCTGCACAGCATCGTAATCGTATTCATCGTGCGGCGTAAATTGGAAATACCACTTGAGTTTTCCGGTATCGGCATCGAGTGCGACCGCCGAATCGGCATAGAGATTGTCGCCGGCGCGCAGATCGCCATTGAAATCGGGGCCCGGATTGCCGGTGCCCCAGTAGACCAAGTTGAGTTCGGGATCGTAGGAACCGCTCAACCAGGCGGGAACGCCGCCGTGAGCCCAGGAGTCGGCCGACCAGCTTTCATGTCCGGCTTCTCCGGGGCCGGGGATGGTATAGAATTTCCAAGCTTCCTTGCCCGTGGCCGCGTCATAGGCGGCGATGAACCCGCGAATGCCGTACTCGCCGCCAGCCACGCCGACGATCACCTTGTTCTTGACCACCAGCGGCGCATGCGTGATGGTGTAGCCGAGCTTGGGGTCGGCGATTTCGGTCTTCCATAGAGGCCGGCCGGATTTCGCGTCGATGGCCAGCAGGCGCGCGTCCAAAGTCCCCATGAACAGCGTGTCACCCAGGATGGCCACGCCCCGATTTACCGATCCGCAGCAGGGCCGTGCGTCGCGCGAAGGTCGATAGTCGTAGTCCCAGAAGGCGCGTCCGGTTCTGGCGTCCAGCGCGAATACATGATTGGGCGCCTCCACGATGTACATGACGCCATCCACAACCAGCGGCGTCGTTTCGAATTTTTCGAGCGAGCGCGCCTGGAACACCCACTGTACTTCCAGATTCTTGACGTTCTGCGGGGTGATCTGGTCGAGCAAACTGTAGCGCTGGCTGGAATAGCTTCCTGAGTACGTCAACCAATTCTGCGGCTCGCGGTCGGGATGCAGCAAGCGATCGTTGGAGACCTGCGCGGGCAATGTCGCTGCCGCCAGCAGGCTCAGCATAAGAAATTTCATGGCAAACCTTTCAATGAAGTTAAGTAACTGACCAGGTCCCCGATTTCCTGCGGCGTCAATTTTCCCCGGTAGGCGGGCATAGGCGTGGTTTTGAGAAGCGTGTACTCGCGCAGATCGGCTTTCACGAGCGAAACAAGGCGCCCATTCTCATCGATCAACTGGACGGTATGGGTGTCCTCGTTCAGCCGCATGCCGTTGATCGCGGTTCCGTTTTTCGTGACGGCGTGAACCATGCGCTGCTGCGGGGCGATCGCATCCGCGGGGTCGAGAATGGAGTGTTCCAATGCAGCCGTGTTCCGGATGGCGCCGATGTCGCTCAGATCGGGACCTTTGCGTGAACCTTTACCGTCCACTCGATGGCAATTCAGGCATTCGCCTTTGCCTTCGAAGATCTCGCGTCCGCGTTGGGCGTCGCCGGCGGTTGTGGCGCGTGCCCCCGAGTCGTGCAGGGAGCGGATATAGGCCACCAGCGCCGTGCGCGATGCTTCCGGAAGACTGAACGGCGGCATGCCCGTGCCTGGAGCGCCGTTGAGAATGATTCGCGAAATCTCTTCGTCGGTGGAGACGCGCTTGAACTCGCCTTTGCGCATGTCGATGCCGGCCACCAGGTCGCCGTTGGGGCCGTGGCAGGGCTGGCACTGCACGGTGAACAACTCCTTCCCGGCCGCGATATCGGCGGGGCTATAAGTGTGCTGCTGTGCAGCGAGCGGCGCGATCAGCATGGCGACGGCCGAGATAGCGGCCAGTGCGTGAATACATCTTTTCATAAGGGCGAAATTATACACTAGCATTCGTGACACCCGAAGAATTCCGCAAGTATGGACACCGGCTGGTCGATTGGATCGCCGACTATCGCGCGCAAGCCGCCGACCTGCCGGTGATGGCCCGGACCGCGCCCGGAGAGATTCGCGCTCAACTTCCGGCGTGCGCGCCCGAACAGCCCGAGTCCTTCGAGACCATTTTACAGGACCTGGGAAAAATCGTGCTTCCTGGTCTGTCGCATTGGCAGCATCCCAACTTCTTCGGCTATTTTCCATCCAACGGGTTGCTGGCCAGCGTGCTGGGCGATTATGCCAGTACGGGTCTGGGCGTGCTGGGGCTTTCCTGGCAGGCCAGCCCCGCGCTCACGGAGGTGGAAGAGGTGGTGACGGACTGGATGCGGCAGGCGACCGGGCTGTCGGATGCCTGGAGCGGCGTCATTCAGGACACTGCCTCGACCTCCACGCTGATCGCTCTGCTGTGCGCGCGCGAGCGAACCAGCGGTTACGGTATGAGCCGTGGAGGATTGCAGGCCGCGCCGCAGCCGCTGGTGGTCTACACATCGGCCAACAGCAACAGCTCCGTGGACAAGGCCGCTCTGCTGGCGGGCTTCGGGCGGGAGAATGTGCGAGTGGTGGAGCACGACCGCGAGTACGCCATGCGCGCTGACGCCTTGGAGGCGTGCATTCAGCGCGACGTCGAGGCTGGTTTGAAACCTTGCGCGATAGTGACCACCACCGGCAGCACGGGCACGACGGCTCTCGATCCCCTATCGAGCATCGCCCGAATCGCGCGGCAGCATGGCGTCTGGATGCACGTCGATGCCGCCATGGCCGGGTCGGCGATGATCCTTCCGGAATGCCGCTGGATGTGGCAAGGCGTTGAAGTGGCCGACTCCCTAGTCATCAACGCGCACAAGTGGCTGGGAGCCGCATTCGATTGCTCGCTTTACTACGTTCGCGATCCCCAGCATCTGATCCGCGTGATGTCCACCAATCCGAGCTATCTCCAGACCTCGGCCGACGCGCAGGTGAAGAATCTGCGCGACTGGGGCATCCCCCTGGGCCGCCGCTTCCGCGCGTTGAAGCTCTGGTTTTTAATTCGCGAACAAGGGCTGGAGGGGCTGCGGGCGCGTTTGCGCCGCGACCTGGAGAATGCGCAATGGCTGGCCGAGCAGGTGCGCGCGGCCCCGAATTGGCGGGTCCTCGCGCCCGTTCCACTTCAGACTCTTTGTGTGCGCCACGAACCGGCGGACCTCAAAGGCGAAGCGCTGGACCGGCACACGCTCGAGTGGGCTGAACGAGTCAACCGTTCAGGCGCGGCGTATCTAACGCCGGCGATTCTAGACGGGCGGTGGATGGTACGGATTTCCATTGGCGCGGCTCCCACCGAGCGCGAGCACATCGAGGCGCTATGGAGTCTTATCCAGCGCGAAGCTGCGCGCCCGCAGTAGCGGCGCCAGCACCAGGACGAGTGCGGTCAGCAGCGCTGCCAGCACGGCGAAGAACAACACATAGAGGAAGGCTAGCGGCGCCGGCGATAGGTTCGAGAGAATCGAATCGCGCAGCGCAGTCTGGTTCAAATACCAACTCCAGAGCTGGTGTGCGTGCGCGGCGACCTCCGGAAAACCACCATACAGCGGAACCAACTTCGCAATCCAAGTGGCTCCAGCGACATAACCCCAGAGGAGCACGCCGGCAAGGGCGATCCACCGTCCACTGCGGCGCCATCGCGTCAGCCCGAGGAAACAGAGCAGCACGGCGGGAGCTAGCAGCGGCGGGATGTACCAGGGCTCGGCCGCGGTCACGGCGCCATTGCTGTTGGCAAAAAATGCCAAAGTAATCAGTACCAGACCGGCGGTGTACAGTGCGATCGCCGAAACGACGATGAGTTCCGCCGCTGAACGTCGGAATCGCACGACATAAAGCGCGCCGGCTAGAGCCAGCAGAAAAAGAATAACGTTCAGCGTGAAGCGCGAAAACGTCGTGAAGGAATTGTTCCCGGTCCACAAAGCGTCGTGGGCCATGCCGGCCAGGCTTTGGCCCCAGGGAAGTTTCCGAGCGGCATTGAGCAACTGCCTGGCGCCGACTCCGGAGGTGGAATCGTTGGTAGCCGTTAACGTTCCATAGAGGATCAGGTTTCGTGCGTACCACGGCCCCGCCAGTACAGCCAGGATCGCTACACCCACAGCGCCCAGCCGCGCCGCAAGCACTCCATCGCGCCGCAGAAGAAGCAGCGGAGCAGCGAATAGCACGGGCAAGAAAAACAGCGCCGATGCTTTGATCAGTAAGCCCACCGCCATGATCGCCGCCGCTACCGCCATTCGCAACAATGTGGGGGACTCGCAGCTATCGATTACCGCCGTTAGGAAGAACACCAGCCAAGGCAACAACAGCGCATCGTTCCCAATGTGGCACGCGACGGCGTAGACCATCTGGCAGGAGAAGATCACAAACAAAGCCGCGCTCTCCATTTCAGCCGGCAGGCGAAGACGATGCGCCAAGCGCCGGGCGCCCGTCCAGAGCAGCGTGATGGCGGCCAGGGAGAGAACCAGGCGGAGCGTCAGGATTCGCGTCGTGAGTGAGGCGCCGCTGAGCACCCTGTCGAGCGGCGCCAGCAACAGGTAAGTGAGCGGGGCGTGCTTAGCCTCATAGTTGTCTCGCGGAGACGGTTCCCGCTGAAACGCGCGCGGGATCGCATCCAGAGCTCGCCGCCGCTGGACGCGTTCGGCCGCCGGCAGGCTGAAATATTGCTGAAAGTTGGTGCTGGGGCGATACACCTGCGATTGAATATAGTGGCTGATCGGGGCGTCGTCGAGCGAGGTCCACAGCTCGCGGGAAAGCGTAGCCTGGCCGGCCACCGGAAATTTCCAGTTGGTGGAAACGTACTGCACGTAGCCATAGTGGTACAACTCGTCGAAGCCTTCCCACAGCGGCAGAAGCGCGCAATAGAACGCAGCGCTCGAGAGGCCGTAGATCAAAACGGCCGCTCTCGTAGAACCACCGATGGACCGCATAGCAGTTAATCCGAAACGCTCCCGCCATCACATAGCGTGATACTTCCCGCGCTTGTAGCCGCGAATCACGGAAAGGACATCGAGTCCGTATTTTATCGGGCGCAGGTGCGATTTTTCGCCGGCGTAAATGGTGGGGATAGCGATTTCGGCGATGCGCAGACCTTTGACGCGCGCCAGCACCATCATCTCTAAGTCGAAATCGAAGGAGTTCGAAAGCTTCTCCCACGGAATCAGTTCCATGGCCTTCCGCGAATACAGCATGTAGCCGCTGTGGTACTCGGCCAGCTTCATTCCGAAGGCCCAATTTTCGAGTGCGGTGAGCGTCTTGTTGGCGACGAATTTGTAGAGCGGCATCCCGCCCTGCAAGGCGCCTCCGCCGAGCATGCGGGAACCTTGGACCATGTCGGCGGTATCGCGGTCGAACGGCTCCAGCAGCTCCGGAATCTTCTCCGGCGAATATTGTCCATCGGAGTGCAGCAGGATACCGACATCGGCGCGCTCGGCGACGGCGTAGCGCAGCAAGGTCTTCTCCGCTTCGCCATATCCGCGATTCTGCGGGTGCGTGAGCACCACCAGGCTGGGGAACGAACTTTGCAAGCGGCTGAGAGCCTGAGCGGTGTCGTCTTGGCTGCCGTCGTTCACCGCTACATAGCGGCGGATGCGGCGTTTCGCCTCGCTTGGAATCCTTTCGAAAACACGCTCGATGGTGCGGCCCGCATTATAGGCGGGCATCAGAATGAAAACGTTCTCAACCATTCGCCGCTGTGCTTCCGACCGCATTCTTACGGTAGTCGGAAACGTAGTACTGCATGGTGGTTTCGAGCGTGTCGCGGATATTCCACTTGGGCTCCCAACCCAGCAGCTTCCGGACTTTGGTGATATCGGGAATGCGGCGGTCGGAGTCGTCGTAGCCTTCGCCGTAGAACTCTTCGCCCGACACACTCACTATGTCAGGCAGGCGGACCGAGGGGTCGCGGAATTTTTCGACGTAGATGTCGCGCATCAGTTCCGCCATTTGCCGGATGGAGACCTCGTTGTAGGGCGATCCGATGTTCAGGATCTGGCGATCGCACACGCCGCCCGGGTTCTGAACCACCCGGTAGGTGCATTCAATCGCGTCGTCGATATAGGTGTAGCAGCGGCGGGCGGTTCCACCGTTAACCAGCTTCATTTGCGTCCCGTTCAGAAGGGCGTCCATGAAGAACGAAAAGACCCGGGGTATGCCCTCTTTTTCATGCAGCAGGAAATCGATTTTGGGTCCAATAAAATTGAACGGCCGGATGATGGTGTAGTTGAAGCCTTCTTCGATGCCGTAGGCGTGCAGAACGCGCTCCAGAAGTTGCTTGGCACAGGAATAGATCCAGCGATGTTTGGACACCGGCCCCAGGATGCACTCGCTCGAATCCTCCGAGTAGGTGGCATGGATCGGGTCCTCGGGATCCGTCAGCCGGGCATTTTTCAAACTAGCGGCACTTCTGCCATAGACCTCGCAGGTCGAGAACTGGATCAGCCGTTTGCGCTGCCGCACGCACGCTTCGGCGATCTTCAGGTTCTCGGTGAAATTCAGCCGGAAGACTTCCAGCGGAATCCGTATATAGAGGCCGGGATTTGCATAAGCGATCAGATCGATCACCAGGTCCGATTCGCGGACCAGCGCGTCCAGGTCCCACCCAGGCTTTCGAATGTCGTGCTGGAAAAAAGTCAGGTTGGGGTGTTCGAGACAATCCGTCACTTTCTCGGTCTCTAAATCAACGGCGGTGACCACGTGCCCTTCCTGCAGCAGGCGGTGCGTCAAATGGGAGCCGATAAAGCCTCCGGCTCCGAGGCTCAAAATTTTCATGTGGTATTTCCCCGATATCCCCTGGCCAAATGTAACATGCTAGCACAGAAACGTTACGGAACCGGTCAACCGGCGGGCCGGCGAAAGGTCAATCAAACTCCTTTGAATCAAGAGATTCTGGCGCCACTAGAAGGTGTAAAGCTGTGTAATTCGAGCAACCTGAATGCGGTGTTCACCATCTGATCAGGTGTGAGGAGAGAAAGCTCTATGAAAAAGAAATTCCAGACCATTACCTTAACTCTAGCGCTGGCCGCTTTTGCAGTGCCGATGTTCGGCCGCTACCAGGCACGCGACCTCGGTGACGCTGTGCGCCACGAGTTGGCATCATTGCCTTATTACAACGTTTTTGACAATCTCGCATACCGGGTAGATCCCGGCGGGGTGGTGACTCTGACGGGTCAAGTGACTTGGCCCGTAGTAAAGTCGGATGCCGAGCATGCCGTGAAGAAAATTCCTGGCGTCACGCAAGTAGTGGACAACATCCAAGTGCTGCCGGTGTCTCCCATGGATAACCAGATCCGGAGAGCGGAATACCGCGCGATCTTCGGTTTCGGCTCACTGTATCGTTATGCGATGGGCGCGATTCCATCGATTCATATCATCGTGGATAACGGCCACGTCACTTTGGTTGGAGTGGTAGACAACGAAGCCGACAAGAACATGGCTAATATCCGAGCCAATGGTGTTCCGGGCGTCTTCTCGGTGACCAATGATTTACGAGTCGGTGAAAAAGGTTAAGCAGAGTTAGTTGCGATTTTTTTGGAGGCCGCTGGTGCAAACCAGCGGCTTTTTCGTGCTCCGAGCAGCCGGGGCAGGCGAAGCCGTGGTTTTAAATCAAGCCGCCCTATGTCACACTGAGGTGATGGCAGACCGTTGCACCTGTGGCGCGCAATTACCGCCGGACGCGCGCTTTTGCCACAAGTGCGGCAAGCCGCAATACGACTATCCGGGCCTGGTCGAAGAAACTGCTGAACCCGAGCCGCCGATTCCCTCGCCCGCGCCCCTTGCGCCGCCCGCGCCCGTACTCACGGAAATCAGTTTCCACAACCGTATGGCGGTCCGGATCGGTTTTCTCGCGGCGCTCACCGCTGTTTTGCTGTTCCTGTTTCCTTTGCCGTTTCCATTTTTACGCCTGATGATCGTGTTCCTCGCGGCCGGGTTTCTGGCGGTGTTTCTTTATACGCGGCGCACCGGGCAGATGCTAAGCGTCCGGGGCGGCGTACGCATGGGATGGATCACCGGCATTTTCTGCTTCACTCTGATCAGTCTGCTCATGACCGTAGCCATGGTCAGCATCTCGAATCGGGGCGGCCTTGCAAATTACCTGCGCAGCCAATTCCCGGCCAACGATGCCCGTTCCGATACCCTGGCGCAGGCTCTGAGCGATCCCGCAACCCTGGCCGGCGGGTTGCTGTTCGCACTACTGATGTTGTTCGTGATCCTGACGGCGCTACCCATGATCGGCGGCGCGCTGGGCGCTAAGGTTCTCGCCAAGGAATGAACCGCATCCCAGCGCGATTTCTCGCTCTGGCCGCCTGCGCTGCGCTGGCATTTGCACTAACGCCGGAGCAGCGCCAGCTCAACATCGATTCCTTCGAACAGGTTTGGAAAACCGTCCGCGACAAGCACTGGCAGGTAAAGCCCGCGGGATTGGACTGGCAAGCCGTGCACGACGAATTGCGCCCCGCCATCGAGAAGGCCGACAGCATGGAAGCCGCTCGCGCGGTGATGAACGACATGCTCGGACGGCTGCACCAGACGCATTTCGGCATCGTTCCCTCCGAGCTGTACGCCGACGTCGGCGACGAACATCAGGCGCATAACGGCACCACTGGTATGGATGTGCGCGTCGTGGAATCGCAGGTGCTGGTGACATCGGTGGACGCCGGCTCCCCGGCCGCAAGCGCGGGTGTCCAGCGGGGCTGGCAGATCGTTCAGATTGCGGGCGTGGATCTGGCGCCGGTGGTTGCGAAGCTGAACGAGACATACAGCCAGTCCAGCTTGCGGGAGATCATGCTGCGGCGCGCGATCTTGTCGCGTCTGGATGGCGATGGTGGCCAGACGGTCAAAGTTGGATTTCTGGACGGCGCCAACCATCCTGTAACTAAGAACGTCGCGCGCGCAAAGCCCAGGGGCACGCTGACGCAGCTCGGCTATCTCTACCCTTCCTACGTGTGGTTCGAGTCGGCCCGCGTTGGCAGAGGGAACATCGGCTACGTGAGTTTCAACATGTTCCTCGATCCGGCGCGCTTGATGAATCAGTTCGGCGAAGCGGTCTCATCTTGCATGCGGTGCGACGGATTCATCATCGATGTGCGCGGCAATCCTGGAGGCCTGGGAGCCATGGCCATGGGAATGGCTGGTTGGTTCGTCGACCAGCCGGATCAAAAGCTCGGGACGCTGTATATGCGCGATACAACGTTGAAGTTCATTGTCAACCCGCGCGCTAAAACATTCACCGGCCCGCTCGCGATTCTGGTGGATGGCGCATCGGCGTCCACTTCGGAAATCCTGGCGGAAGGGCTCAAGGACCTGGGGCGCGCGCGCATTTTTGGGACTCGGACCGCCGCGGCCGCGCTGCCTTCGATGTTCGAAAAATTGCCCAATGGCGATGGTTTCCAATACGCCGTCGCCAACTACATCTCCGAGGGCGGCAAGCCGCTGGAGGGTTTGGGAGTGACTCCGGATGTGGAGACTCCCCTGACCCGGCGGGCGTTGCTCGAAGGAAAAGACCCGGCGCTCGACGCCGCGATCGCCTGGATTCAGAAGAAATAGGCGGCCGCGACGCTACACTTTCGGGCGGATCATGTCGAAGCGGTCGCGTGTCCGCGTGTAGCCGGTTGGCCCGCCCATGCGGCCGACGGCGCGCAGCTTATCGGGATCGATCTTGAAGTTCTCGACGATGCGGTCGTCCACGTGAAACCGCAGCACTTCGCCGATCACCAGGTTGCCGCCGCCGGGCAGTTCGCTGAACTCGATGCTCAGGTAAAGCCGGCACTCCATATTGACGTGCGATTCGGCCACCCGCGGCGGTTTCACCACATCGCTGGGCGCCGCGGTGAGTCCCGCGATGGTAAACTCGTCCACTTCGGGTGGATATTCGCCCGCGGTCAGGTTCATCGCTTCGGCGATTTCCTCGGAAACGATGTTCACCACGAATTCCCTGGTTCTGGTGATGTTTTCGAGCGTATCCTTGCGCGGCCCGCCGGCCGGCCGAGGCCCTGGACAAAAGCAGATCAGCGCCGGCTTCGAGCTGATGCCGGTGAAGAAGCTGAACGGCGCCAGATTCGGGATTCCATCGTGGCTCAGCGTCGAGACCAGCGCGATCGGGCGCGGCACGATCGACCCGATCAGCAGCTTATAGATATCGATATGCCGCGTGGACTGCGGATCTACGATCAATCAGCGGGTCTCCACCGGTTTCTTCTCCATCCAGCTGGCCCAGTAATCTTTCCACTCGACATCTTCGCCGGCCGGCAGCACGTGAATCGGATTCAGTCCATCCAGCATGACTGCGTATTCGTCGGTGTGCGTCTTTTTTTTCTGATTAGCGAGCGCTTTGGGATGCGGGCCGTGGTGAATGCCGCGCGGATGCAGCGTGGCCATGCCTGCTTTGATGTTGTCCTTGCTGAAAAAATCGCCGTCGTGGTAGAAGATGAATTCGTCGTAGTCGGTATTGCGGTGGAAAAACGGGACGCGCAAGGCGTCTTCGTCCTGCTCGAGCGGCCGCGGCAGAAAGCTGCATACCACGGCGCCTTCCGTGACGAAGGTGGTGTGAGCGCTGGGAGGCAGGTGCGCGCGATGACTCATCACCGGACGGATATCGCGCATGTTGATCTTCCACACCGTCAAGTCGCCCTTCCAGCCCACGACGTCCATGGGATTGAACGGATACACGACTTTCGAAATCTCATCGTCGACCTTGATGCGGATCTCCCATTCGTTGCGATCATCGAGCTGCGGCGCTGGTTCGGGCGTGACGATTGTGGCCGGATCGTATAGCGCGTGCTGTCCTAGTAGACCTTTCTCGGGCTGCTCGAATTCGCTCTTGGACTGGATGATCAGGAAAAAGTTGTCGCGAGTTTCCGGCACCACGCGATACGTTACGGCGCGTGGAATATTGATGTAATCGCCCGGTTCGAACTGCACTGGACCGAAGTCGGTCTCGATCACGCCGCGCCCGCGGTGCACGAAGTACAATTCATCGCCGTCCGCATTGCGGAAATAAAAAGGCATGGGCTCGGCGCGGCGCGAGACGTACAACCGCACATCGTTGTTGCCGAGAAACACGGCCGGCATGCCTTCAGCGTTGTTCAGATCGCTCGGTTTGAGCTGATTCAGATCGAAGCAGTGCGGCCGGAGCTTGCCTTCAAATCGGATCCAGCCGGTGGGCGGATGCGCGTGATAAAGGTGCGCGGATTTCCCATAGAATCCTTTGCGCCCATGCTCTTCCTCGAAGGTCCCCTCCGGCAAACCGACGTGGGCCTGGCTGGTGGTTTTCCCTTTCTTCAGCGGATACATGGCTTCTCTCCTGATTTCAGTATAGGGCGGCTCACACGACACGCACTTTGCCCCAACGGCGGGATGCGCTCGTCGGCGGTGATAAGAGTCAAGTCGTGACAACGCGCGGTGGCGACGATGATCTGATCGGCCGGGTCGCGGTGGACTCCGAAATGTGCGCGTCGACGAGGTAGGAAATCAATCCTTCTCGCTCTCCCACTCGTTATCGGAGAAATAGACAACGTCTCCCAGGATCTTCACCGAGTCCTTCCACATTCCGCGCAGAGGGCGCGCAATTGCCTTCAGAGGCACAACTTCGGCGATTGGCCGGCCGCGCTTGGTGATGACGATACGGTCGCCTTCCGTCTCCACATCTTTCAATAACTGGAGACACTTGGCTTGGAACTCGCTCACCGACAGTGTGATTTCCTTCACAACGGCTATTTTACACTCAGCCGCGCCTTGAAGCACCACTCTGATGTGGTGGTGATACCATGAAGGTGGAGAGCGAGGATGGATCGAATTTCGATTCAAACAAGCGTCGCAGCGGGCTTGACGACTAGTGAAGCTCCTTTCATCGAGCAGGCCCGGCACGACGGCCAGCTTTACATCACTCAGCCCTACGAACTCTATTCGGAAGAAAATCACGCAGCCTGGCGGCGGCTGTACGAGCGTCTGCAGCCCCGCTGGGAGCGCTACGCGAACCAGCATTTCCTCGAAGGCATCCAGGCGCTGCGCTTAGATCCGACGCGCGTGCCGCGTCTCACGGATGTAAATCGGTTCCTCGGCCCACTTACGGGGTTCGAGGCCAAGGCGGTTAGCGGCTATGTTCCGGCGTTCGTGTTTTTCGATTGCTTGCGCAACCGCCGGTTTCCCACCACCGTCACCATTCGCCGCTCCGATCAGCTGGATTATCTGCCTGAGCCGGACATTTTCCACGACATCGCGGGGCATGTCCCTATGCACACCGACAAACATTTCGCCGAAACTCTGGTTCGCTTCGGGGAATGCGCGCATACGGCAGCCAATCTGGTTGCAAGCATTCGCGATCCGGAGACGCGTGTGCATTGCCTCACCAGCATCATCCGCGCCATGGCACGATTCTTTTGGTTCACGATCGAATTCGGCCTGATGCGGGGCAAAGATGGCCTGAAGGCGTATGGCAGCGGGCTGCTGAGTTCGTATGGCGAGATCGCGCACTCCATCGAATCGCCCGAGGTGCAGCGCTATCCGATTCAACTCGAATGGGCCATCAACCAGTCCTTCGAAATTGACCACTTCCAGCCACTGCTGTTCATCGTCGATTCATTTGATCATCTTTTCAGCCTGGTGGATCAGCTGGAATCTTGGATGAAGGCCGGCAAGCTTAATAACGTCGCGCCGGGCGAGCCGGGCGTGAATGAAGGAGATTTGAAGAGCTTCCTGGATCGCCAGCGCGCTTGAGCCTGGCCGGCCTCTGAACCGGGCGTCCCCATTTAAAGGCATAATAGAGACGTGCGCACTTGGGCCCTTTCTCTCTGTCTTTCCCTGACCGCTCTGACGGTCTGGGCGCAAAAACCGGCCGCGTCGAGCGCCGCGAAAACGCCGGATATGTTCGGCAACGTCGACCTGTCGGGCCTGACGGCAGTGCAGAAGAAGGCCGTCCTCAAATTACTCCACGAAGAGGATTGCTCGTGCCAGTGCGGGCTCAAGACCGGCGATTGCATAATGCAGGACCCCAACTGTTCCTACAGCCGGGCGCTGGCCGGCATCGCGATCAAAGGCGTCAAGGATGGCAAGGCGCTGCTGGAGATCAGCAAGCTCATGGATGCTTCACCCAAAGCGCACCGGCCGAAATTGCTGGAAGATCCGGTGATTGTTCCGGTCGCGGGTGCGCCCAGTCTCGGTCCCGGCGACGCTCGCATCACGCTGGTTGAATTCTCCGATTTTGAGTGCCCTTACTGCGCGCTGGCGGTGAAGCAAGTGAAGGAGTTGATGGCAGCGTATCCCAAGGACATCCGGCTGTTCTACAAGCAATTTCCATTGTCGATGCATCCTCACGCGGCGCTTGCTGCCCAAGCGGCCTTGGCGGCCAATGAGCAGGGTAAATTCTGGGAGATGCACGACGTGATGTTTGCGAATTTCCGCAAGCTGTCGCGCGAGAACATTCTGGTATGGGCGCAGCAAATCGGTCTGGACGTGAATAAGTTCAAAGCCGACTTGGATTCCGGGAAATTCGCGGCGGCCGTCAAAAAAGACACGGCCGACGGCGACGCGGCCGGCGTGTACGGCACGCCTGCGTTCTTCATCAATGGAAAGCTCTACAACGGCCCCATGACGATGGAAGCGGTGAAGCCGATCCTGGAAGCCGAGTTGAAGGGCGGCTCGAAGACCGTGGCCAAGAAAGCCAACTAGGCCGCGGCGCTAGAGATTGCCGCGCAGCGCCTGCTCGCGCTCGATGGCTTCAAACAACGCTTTGAAATTTCCTTTGCCGAAGCTGCGGCTTCCCTTGCGCTCGATAATTTCGAAAAACAAGGTCGGGCGGTCTTCCACCGGTTTGGTGAAGATCTGCAGCATGTAGCCTTCATCGTCGCGATCCACAAGAATCCCCAAGTCGGCGAGCTGGTCCACCGGCTCGTCGATTTTTCCGCAGCGCTTCTCCAAATCGTCGTAGTAGGTGGTCGGGACGCGCAGGAACTCGACGCCCTGGTCGCGCAGCTTGGAGACCGTCGCGATGATGTCGCTGGTGGCCATGGCGATGTGCTGGACGCCGGGGCCGTGATAATACTCCAGGTACTCTTCGATCTGCGATTTTTTCTTGCCAGCCGCCGGCTCATTAATAGGAAACTTCACGCGCCCGTTGCCGTTCGCCATCACTTTCGACATGAGAGCCGAATATTCCGTGCTGATGTCCTTGTCGTCGAAGTGCTGGTACAACTGGAATCCCATGATGTCGCGATAAAATCCGACCCAGGAATTCATCTGTCCCCAGCCGACGTTGCCCACCATGTGATCGATGTGCAGCAATCCCACTGGGCGCGAGATCGTGTCTTCACCCTCGACCGCGCGGAATCCAGGCAGAAAAACTCCACGGTAGTTCTTGCGCTCGACAAACCCGTGGATCGTGTCGCCGTAGGCCGCTATGGCCGAAATTCGCACTTGACCGTAGGAATCTTCGAACGTACTCGGCTCCAGGACCCCGCGCGCGCCCCGGCGGGTAGTCTGGACGTAAGCAGACTCGGCATTGTCCACTTCCAGAGCGATTTCGCGGACGCCGTCGCCGTGCAGCTTGATGTGTTCGGCGATGGCGTTATCGGCCCCGAACGGCGTGGTCAGCACAAACCGGATCTTTCCTTGTTGCAGCACGTACGACGCACGGTCGCGCATTCCGGTCTCCGGACCACTGTAGGCTACTAACCGCATGCCGAAAGCGGCGCGATAGTAATACGCGGCTTGCTTGGCATTGCCGACGTAGAACTCGAGATGGTCGGTGCCGTTCAGCGGCAAAAAATCGACCGGTTTCCGATCCTGCGCGGCTTGCTCCGTCAACTGTTCCATAAAACCTCCTGCTAGGAAACCAGCGCGGCCAGTTTGCTCATTGCCTCCACGCAACGCTGGTTGTCTTCGTCGGTGCCGGTTGAGACCCGGATGCATTTTGGCAATCCGAAACTCCCCAGCGGCCGGACAATGATGCCTTGCATCAGTAACTCGCGTGTAAGCTGGCTGGCCTGCTCCGCGCTCCCAAGCACCAGCATGATGAAATTCGCTTCCGAGGGAACCACCGTGATTCCCAACTCGCGGAACGAGCGTGTGAATAACTGCAGACCGCGCGCGTTCAGCTCCAGCGAGCGATGCAGAAATTCCTTGTCGGCCAGCGCGGCAATCCCAGCCGCTTGCGCCAAAGTGCTCGGCTCAAACGGCAGCTTGACCTTCAATAAATTCGCAATCAAATCCTGGTGCGCGAATCCGTACCCGATGCGCACCCCAGCCAGGCCGTAGATTTTCGAAAATGTTCGCAGCGTGATGACGTTGTCGTAGCGATAATGCATCGAATCCGGATAGCGCGGGTTGTCCTTGGCATATTCGAAGTACGCCTCATCCAGAATGATCAGCACGCGCTCCGGGACGTGCTTATAAAACTCGTCGAACTCGTGTTTTGAAAAAATCGTGCCGGTGGGATTGTTCGGATTGGCCAGGTAGACGATCTTGGTCCGGTCGTTGATCTGCGAGGCCAGCGCCGGCAGATCGTAATGCCAATCGCGATAAGGAACGGTCCGGTATTTTACGCCGCGCGATTTCGCCAGCACTTGAAAACCGATGAACGCGGCTTCGGTGGTGAGCACCTCGTCCTCATCGCACAGAAACGTGCGAATGATGTTGGACATGATGCCTTCCGAGCCGCTGCCGGCGATCACGTTTTCGGTCTTCAGATCGAATTTTTCAGCCAAAACGCGCCGCAGATCCAGCCCCCCGTTGGGATAAAGATGCAGCGAAGGGAGCGATTTCGAAATCGCCTCCAGCGCCAGCGGCGAAGGGCCTAAAGGATTTTCATTCGAAGCCAGCTTGCTGACTCGCGCCAGATGAAACTCGCGCTGCACCTCTTCGATCCCGCGCCCTGCTTCGTAGGGCCGCAGCGATTCGATATAAGGCGGAACCAGGGCCATCTACTTCCAGTTTAGCGGCTAAAATAAGCAATTGCCCCACCAGCGATGAATCTCACTCACCTTTTCGATCTGTCGTTGATCGGCCGCCGGGATACGGCCGCTCTTGAATTTCAAGGCGCCAGCTACACTTTTGGCGACCTCGATGCGCGCAGCAATCGGCTGGCGCAGCTTCTCACGGCGCGCGGCGTCAAGAAAGGCGACCGGTTGTGCGTCTACATGGCCAACTCGGTCGAAATGATCGACCTGTTTCTGGCGTGCGTGAAGCTGGGCGCGATCTTCGTTCCGATCAACATCCTCTACCGCGACCGCGAAATCAGCCACATTCTCCGCGACGCCGACCCCGTGGCTGCGGTGACGGCGGCGAGCGATTTCCCGAGCCTGGTCCCGGTTTGGAATCCGGCGGAGCTTACGCGCGAATCCGCCGCGTTGCCGGATGAACGCCCCCACCTGACCATCGATGGCGACGACCCGGCCGGCATCATCTATACCTCCGGCACAACCGGAACGTCCAAAGGCGCGGTGCTCACGCATAATAACTTCGCTTCGAATGCCGTCAATCTGCTGACCGCCTGGCAGATCACGGACACGGACCGCTTTCTGCTGGCGCTGCCGCTTTTTCACGTCCACGGGCTCGGCAACGGCGTGCATTGCTGGCTGGCTAGTGGTTGCCGTATGCGCCTGCTGGAACGCTTCGAGCATCAGAAGGCCGCCGCGGAGTTCCTGGATTTTCAGCCGACACTATTCTTCGGCGTGCCCACCATTTACGTCCGCCTGCTCGATTTCCCGCCCGAACAAGCCCGCTCGATTGGAGCGCGCATGCGATTGTTCGTCTCCGGCTCGGCGCCGCTTTCCGCACAGACCTTCGAGGAATTTCGCGCGCTGTTCGGCCACGCCATCCTGGAGCGCTACGGCATGAGCGAGACCATCATGAACCTGAGCAATCCCTACATCGGTGAGCGGCGTCCTGGAAGCGTGGGCTTCGCGCTGCCGGGCGTTTCGGTGCGGTTGCTGGATCCCGAGGGCAAACCGGCGGCGGATGGCGAGACCGGCGAGATATATCTCAAAGGCCCGAATATTTTCGCCGGCTATTGGCGGCGCGAGGATGCCACAAGCGCGGCCTTCGTCGACGGATATTTCCGCACCGGCGATCTGGCGGTGCGGTCGCCCGACGGTTACTACACCTTGAGTGGCCGCAAGAGCGATCTGATCATCTCCGGAGGCTTCAACATCTATCCGCGAGAGATCGAGGAATTTCTCGAGGAACAGGAAGGGGTGCTGGAAGCGGCCGTGGCCGGCGTGCCGGATCGCGTGCGCGGCGAAGTGCCGGTGGCTTACATCGTCGCCGAGCGCGCCATCGACGCTACCGAGCTCGAAGCGTGCTGCCGCGAAAAATTGGCGTCGTTCAAAATTCCGCGCTCATTCGTGCTGGTGGAGAAACTCCCTCGCAATGCATTGGGCAAAGTGCAAAAACACCTGCTGCCGCGGAGCCCGGCATGAGCGCATTACGCATTCAGCGTTACGAACCTCAACCGGCGGCGTTTCGCGCTTACGATCCCCCCTGGGCCGAAGTGGCCGCGCTGCTCATTCAGACCATCGAAAACCGGGAGCCGCGCTTGCACGTAGACCACATCGGCAGCACGTCGGTACCCGAATGCCGTGGCAAAGGTGTCATCGATCTGGCGGTCACATACCTGGAAGGTGATTTGGAGAACGCCAAGGCCGCACTCGACACGCTGGGATTCCAGCGGCAGCATGGCCGCGATCCATTCCCTGAAACGCGGCCGATGCGTGAGGGCAGTGTGACCGTGTTTGGCGAGACCTTCAACGTTCACGCGCACGTGATTCTTCGGGACGGCGAGGAACATCGCGAGTTGCTCGGCTTTCGCAATGCTCTCCGGAGCGATCCGGAGCTTCGCCGCGCCTACGAATCGGAAAAAGAACGGATCATCGCGGGCGGCACTACGGATTCGCTCGAATACTGCTATGCCAAAGGCGCGTTTATTGCGCAAACGCTGGAGACAATCGGCAAACCCTAAAATAGGAATTGGCTCAGGCAACCTCCGAGTCCGCTCCTAGCTCGTTGCGGGCGCACAGCCCCTGGCTTCCGCTCGCCTACACCTGGTTCCGCTGGCTCTGGATCGCTTCCATCGTTTCCAACATCGGTACCTGGATGCAAAATGTCGGCGCGGCTTGGGCCATGACCACCATGGCGACGTCACCGCTGCTGGTTGCTCTGGTGCAGACCGCCACCAACCTGCCGGTCTTCCTCCTGGGTGTTCCCGCGGGCGCATTCGGCGACATCGTGGATCGCCGCAAGCTTCTGCTAGTCACGCAAGCCTGGATGCTGGCGGCGGCGGCCGTGCTGGGCGTGCTCACCATAACTGGAACGAGCGGCCCCTGGATCTTGTTGTGGCTGACTTTCGCCCTCGGCCTGGGCGCCACCATGAATGGACCGGCCTGGCAGGCGATCATGCCGGAGCTGGTTCCGAAAAGCGAACTGCCGGCGGCCATCGCGCTCAACTCGATGGGTTTCAATTTGGCTCGCGCGGTGGGCCCGGCGCTGGGAGGCCTGGTGGTTGCGGCCATCGGCGCGGGAGCGGCATTTATCCTCAACGCAATTTCGTTCGTGGGCGTGTTGATTGTGCTGTATCTGTGGAAGCGCGCGCCGGAACATTCCTCCACGTCATCTGAAACGGTAGTAGCGGCCATGTGGGCCGGGATGCGTTATGTCCGCTTCGCGCCCACCATGCACGCCGTGCTGTTGCGGTCCGGAACTTTCATCCTTTCAGCCAGCGCCTTGTGGTCGCTTTTGCCGCTGGTGGCCAAAGTGGAGCTGCACCGCGAGAGCAGTGGCTTCGGGCTGTTGCTGGGTTGCCTGGGCGCCGGCTCGATCCTGGGCGCGTTGATGATCGGCCGCCTGCGCCAGTTGTTTTCGCCTGAAGCGATCGTGACTTCGTGTGTCGTACTTTTCGGGCTGGCGAACATTGCGCTCGCCTATCTGGAAAGCTTTGCCGCCGTGGCTATGGTCCTGCTAGCGGGCGGCGTGGCATGGATGGCGGTGAATTCGAGCTTGAACACGGCCGCGCAAACCTCCGTTCCGGCCTGGGTGCGGGCTCGCGCGATGGCGCTGTACCTGTTGGTTTTTCAAGGCGCCATGGCGGTGGGCAGCGTGATTTGGGGCGAAGTGGCGTCGCGCTTCGGCCTTCGAACTACGTTGCTGATCGCGGGCATTGCCTTGTGCGCCGCCGCCGCGGCCACCCTGCGGCTCCGGCTGAGAGGCTCGGGTGAGCCGGATGTATCTCCGTCATTGCATCTGCCGGAGCCTGCCTTGCTGGTAGAACGACATCCGGACCATGGGCCCGTGCTGGTAACGGTGGAATATTTCATCGATCGCGAGCGAGCTCCGGAGTTTGCGCGCGCGATGGAAGCGATACGAAGGATCCGGCGCAGGGATGGCGCCATCCGCTGGGGCCTGTTCGAAGATGCCGCGATTCCCGGCCGTTATCTCGAGACTTTCGTGGTGGACAGTTGGGCCGAGCATTTGCGACAGCACGAACGCATGACCGTGGCGGACCGCGAAATCGAGGCACAAGCGCACACCTTTCATGTCGGAGCCGAGGCGCCCAAGGTCACGCACTGGATCGCAGCGCGGGATTGAAAAAAGTGGCCCAAAGCCTGCCAGGGCGTTAGGGCTACGCGGTGACTTTTAGAAACGCCGCTTGGAATTTTTGCATCTCTTCGCGGGTGCCCACGGTGATGCGGACATGGTTGGGCATGGCGGGGAAGAGCCGCCCGATGATCACCTTTTCCTTCCGCATAGCCTCGATCACCTGCTCACCGGGACGCTTGACATCCACCATGAAGCAGTTGCTCTTCGAGGGGGGCACGCTGAAATTGTGCTTTTCCAGGAACGCGATCGTTTCCTCGCGAATATCGCCGATCATCTTGCGGCGCTGCGGCACCAGGTTGGGCAATTTCAGGCTCGCAAAGCCGCCGGCCACCGCCGTGACCGGAACCGCGAACGCGCCGTAGTCGGTGATTTTCTTCAGCAGATCGGGTCGCGCGATGGCCGCACCCAAGCGCAATCCAGCCATGCCGTACAGTTTCGAGAAGGTGCGCAGCACTACGATCTCTTTATCCTTGGCCACCAGGTCGATTACGGACGGAGCGCCCGATAGATGCAGATAGGCTTCATCCACCATGAGGACGCTAGAGGCAGGCTTATTGGCGAGCAACCACTCGATATCGGCGCGGGGCGTCAGCGATCCCGTGGGATTGTTGGGGTTGCACAGGTAAAGGAGTCCCGCGTTGGGATCGGCCTTCGCCATCGCTTTCACGTCGTGCGCCCAATCCTTGCGCAGCGGAACCGTGACATGCTTTGCGCCGATGAACTGCGCGGCATCGCCGCCGGCCTCGTAAGTCGGGTCCGCGGACACGTAGCTTTTCTGCGGCGAGCAGAAACCCAGAATGGCTTGATGCAGCGGTGCACTGGAGCCGGGATAGGCGCGCACGTAGCTGGCCGGCACACCCTCCTGCGAGGCTAGAAGCTCGACAAATTCATTGGTCTGTTCGTAGAGGTAACGTCCCCCTCGCTGCACGATATTGTGAATGGCGTCCGCCGCTTCGGGGCAAGGCCCCCACGGGCTTTCATTGGCATTGAGCCGGATGGCATCTGGGGGGATGGGCGCGCCTTTCTGCGACTGTTGCGCCAGCGCAGATTCGTTGTAAAAAGGCAGCGTGGCGCCGGCGGCGATTACGGAAGCGAGCCGGCCGAAGTGACGGCGGGAAAAACCGCGCCGCAGGAAATCCTGCTGTTGTTGGGAGCTAAGAATGGACTGCATGTGCCCTCCTTAGGTGCTCCTTAAAGGATACTCCGGCGGAGGGCGACTTGGAATCCGGCCGCCTCGACGTGCCAGTTCTACAGGTGGATGGCCAAGGTAACCCCGGCCTGCGTGGTGTTGCCGCCAACGGTCACGATAACCGGTACGGCGGCGCCCGTTGCGCTTCCAACCGGGACGACTACGTTCATCTGCAATAGACCGAGCATGGACCCCACCATCGGCCCGGCGTAGGACACCGTGGCATCCACGCCGCCGATCGTCACGGTAGGCAGAGGACTGACCTGTGGCAGCGGGGACAACGAGGACGGAATGATATATCCGGTATTGCTGGCTGCGGGCACGCCCGAAAGCGGCGTAGCGTTGTAATCGCCTTCACCGGTGAGATACAGCAGTACGGTGTCGCCGATCTTGGCTGGATTGGAGCTGCTGTTCAGGCTGTATTGGGTGGTGGCTGCGCTGTAATTTAGCGCGGCAGCCTGACCTGCGCCCGAGCCATCGGCGGTGAAAATTCCCGGCGACGTGGCCGCGATGGTGAGGGTCGTGGTGGCGGCCGGATTGGCGCCGTTGGTCACCGATACCGGTTTGTTGCTGCCGGTGGTTGCTTCGTAGGGCACCTGCGCGCTCAACTGGTTCGCACTGACGTAGATCAGCGGCGCGTTCTGTCCGTCGATGGTTACCGAGACACCTCCCAGCGAAGTATCGACGTACCCGTTGGTGATCGACATGGGCGCGGGGGCGGCCGGCCCGAGGTTGGTTCCGAAGATGGTGACTAATTGGCCCGGGCTCACAGGGCCCACGGCATAGCTGGCCGCATCCACAACGCCCAAAATCGTAGGAGTGCTGGCCACCGCCACCGGTGAGGTTGCCGAATCGCCGCCTGGCGCCGGATTCTCTACTAAGACGCTAAGCGTTCCGGGGGCTAGGAGCGCTGTGGACGGGACAACCGCCAGTAGCGTCGCTGAATCCAGCACCGTAGTGGCGAGTGGTGCCGTGACGCCCTGGATTTTTGCTACCGACGCGCTGTAAAAATTTCCGCCACGGATGGTAATGGTTTGCGCGCCTGCGTTGACCGGTAGCGTGGATGGCCAGATGCTGGCGATGGTGGGAGCAACGCTGTTCACCGTGAAGTTCACGGTGACGTTTTGCGATTTGGCGGTCACCGCCGCGCCGGATGCGACCACCGTAATTTTTCCGGTATAGGGTGCGGTTTGCGGAGCTAACGTGGTCGGGTCCACGGTTACGGTCAAGGTCACCGGATCGCCTGGTAACGCGACGCCGATGGCTGGGCTTACGGTCATCCAAGCCGATCCCGAAGTAGCGGTATAAGAAATCGGTGAGCCGTTGGTGGACAGCGTCACGGTCTGGGCAGGCACGGGCAGAGGTGGTGCCGTGAAGGTCAAGGTGGATGGACTCGCGGTCAGTGTGGACGGCGGCGCCGTTACGTTCAACGTGACGGAAATATCCACCGGGCTCCCGATACCGGTCACTGTCACTTCTACCGTGGCACTGTAAGCGCCCACCGGAAGACTGGTGGGATTGACCCGTATGCTCAGGCTAGCGGGCAGACTGCCGCTTTGCGGACTGACACTCAGCCACAGATCGGTACTGGGATTGATGTCGGTAGTGAATGCAGGCGTGCCGGAACTAGCCTTCACCGAGATCTTCTGCGCGGCCGGAAGAGTGGTCGCACCGGATTGGTAGGTAAATGTAACCGCGGATGGCGTCGCGGTTGCCGTGACGGCGGGGCTTGCTTGGGCGATCGATGTCAGGACGCTGCAAAGAAGAAGTATTTTTCCCACGTGGCTCTTATCGCCGGAAGGCGCGGGAATTCTAGTCACATCTTGCGTAGGCCCACAGGGGATACAGTTATGCTTCTTCGCGATATTTCTGTAACAGGTTGCGCGCGATGATCAGGCGCTGCAGCTCGTTGGTTCCTCCGCCGATCACCAGCAGCGGCGCATCGCGGTAGTATCGCTCTACCGGGAAATCTTTCGAGTAGCCGTTGCCGCCCAAAATCCGCATAGCCTCGAACGATACCTCGGCGGCGGTCTCGGTCGCGAAGAGCTTGGCCATTCCGGCCTCCAGGTCGCAGCGCTCGCCGCGATCCTTTTTGTCGGCGGCGGAATAGATCAACAGGCGCGAGGCTTCGATCTTGGTGGCCATGTCGGCCAGCTTGATTTGAATGGTCTGATGCTGGGCGATCGGCTTGCCGAAGGTGGTCCGGCGCTGCGCATAGAGGATGGCTTCCTCGAACGCCGCGCGCGCCAATCCCAGCCCGCGCGCCGCCACGTTCAGACGCTCGGCCTCCAGCCCCGTCATGACATGCTTGAACCCTTGCCCCTCCGCGCCTCCGATCAGATTCGCGGCCGGCACCGGAAAATCCACAAAATGCAGCTCGCAGGTTTCGACGCTCTTGTAGCCCAGCTTGTCGATGTCGCGGCTGACATTCAATCCCGGCGCGCCTTTCTCGATCACAAACGCGCTCATCCCGGTGTAGGCCGGCTGGGCCTGGGGATTGGTTTTGGCGAGCAGTAGAAAGGTGTCGCCATTGCGGCCGTTGGTGATCCACATCTTAGAGCCATTCACCCGGTAGCCGTCCTGCTGCCGGTCAGCAACGGTGCTGATGTTTTGCAGATCCGTGCCCGCGTTGGGTTCGGAAAGGCAGATGCCGCCCCGCCGCTCGCCGCTCGCCAGGCCTGGCAAGAAGCTCCGCTTCTGCTCTTCGGTCCCAAACCGCACCAGCACGTCGCACAGGACCGAGTGCGTCCCGATCACGCCTGCCAGTCCAAGCCAGCCTTTCGATAACTCCTCGAAAACCATCGCGAAGGTGGTGTAGTCGACGTTCGCGCCTCCGTACTCCTCGGGAACGTTCAGGCCGAACAATCCCATCTTTCGCATCTCCTCGACGAGCTGGTGCGGATATTCGTTGCGATGCTCCATGTCGGCCGCGACGGGAAGTACCTCGTTAGTGACGAAGCGCCTGACGGTGCTGACGATCAGTTCTCTTTCCGATGAGGATTCGCGCATGCTTTTAAGCAAGTAGTTGAAGATAGCACGTACGGCTGGAGTCCAGAACAAGGGCGGTGCTACATTGGCCTCAAGTGTTACGCCTTCCGGTTTCGATTAGCTGGCTGATTGCGCTCGCGCTGGCGTGCGGGGCGCTGTATTACCTGGCCAATCGCGCGATCTATTATCCAATGAAGTTTCCGCAGGGCTTGTGGGAATCCCAAACACAACTGGGAGCGAGCGACGTTTGGCTGGATACGCCGGACCGCGTGCGTCTGCACGGGTGGTGGCTGGCATCGCCCGGTTCGCGCTTTGCCACCTTGTTTCTGCACGGCAATGCGGGCAACGTGACGCATCGCGCCGCCCAGATGCGCGAGATCGTGGCCGCCGGCTCGTCGGTCCTGATTTTGGATTATCGCGGCTATGGCCGCAGCCAAGGTTGGCCTACCGAGAAGGGGCTGTACACCGATAGCGAGGCCGGATACATTTATCTGCTCGGACAAGGCTATCATGCCCGCGACATTATTCTGCACGGCGAATCGCTCGGATGCGCTGTGGCGATCGATCTCGCTGCTCGACGGCCATGCGCTGGGATGATTCTGGAGGCGCCCTTTAGCTCGGCCAGCGATGTTGCGGCAACCATTCTGCCGGTTATCGGTCCGGCATTGGTCCGCGGCTACAATTCTCTTCCAAAGATCCGCTGGCTTTTGATGCCGAAGCTTTTCATTCAAGGAGACCGCGACGAAGTGGTCCCCGCGCGTTTGGCTCAGAAGCTGTATGCGGCCTCGCAAGGGCCGAAATCATTCTGGATTATCGAGGGGGCGGGGCACAACGACATTCTGGACAAAGCCGGACCTGACTATCGCGCACGCCTACGCGCCTTTTACGCCGGTCTTCCCGTGGTGCTGCCAACGAACCGAAGACGCCATCCCTTTTAAAGAACAACTGCCGAGCCAAGCCGCTACCACCTGGACAACACCGGTGGACCCTCCACTGTCCCGAGGGCATCGCGGCTTGGCTCGGAACTCAGCAACACGAAACACGTTCTACGTTGCTGAAACCGATGCGAGAACTCCTAAGCTTCTCGCCAAACTCGTTCCTCTTCTATAGCGTCGCCTCCACAGCCTTTAACGCCGTGGTGTGTTCGCAGATCGACTTCAACGTGTCGATGACATCGCCATATGTCAGGCCGCCTTTTTCCTCGGCGAACAACACGATATCGTCCAGGCAGAGAATTCCTTCCAGAACTCCCTTGTTATCTAGAACCGGTAGCCGACGCACCTTTTGCGCGCCCATGGTGTGCAGCGCAATGTGGATATCTTCCTCGCGCGTTGTGTAGAAGAGCTTGGGCAGGCTAACATCTCTGACGATCGCCTCCGAGGCCCTGACATTACGCGTTCCCAGCGCGATCGCAATATCGCGATCGGTGATCATCCCGATGACCCTGCCGTTCTCCACCACCGGCAACGTCCCACAGCCCGCCTTCCATAAGGTTTCCGCTACACCGGCCAGATTCATGTCAGGATTGCAAAACCTGACGTTGCTAATCATTACATCTTGTACTTTCATAAATCCCCCCAATCGTTCTGTGAGGAGTAAGATTGCTGGTCTAGCACGTGCACGAGCGTATCCGAAAGCGGGCGTGGTGATTCGGAACGTGATAGGAGCGAGGGAGCCCAAGTACTGATGGCCTTGCCTCACCCCCTGGGTGCGCGGCTAGGCGCAAAACTGGCGGCGGAGCTATTCTTTCCTAAACCGCATTCATCAGACGACCCCTGCGAACCACCCATTCTTCGCTGGTGAACACGCGCGGGCCGACCTCGATCAGGCGCGGCAGCATGTCAAAGACGGTCCCCGGCGTCCATTTCGTGCGATGGCGCGTTTCAAAGCCGCGTTGGTTGAGCGATTCGGCAATCTCGGAAAGCGGCTTGTCCTGAATGATCATCTCCAACATCACCAGCAGCGCTTCCTTTTCCTGAATGTCTTCTTCGAGTGCCAGACAGTCCTCGGAAATTTTCAGGCCATAGGGCACATCGTCGCGGATGTTGGCCGCAGCCGTGGTGCCGTCATCGACCTGGCGCTCCCAAACTACCGCCGCTACTTTCCAGCCCTCGGCCGAACGGCGTTCGATGTCGGCGGGCGTTAGCATTCCCGTTAAGATTTCGCGCATTCGTTCGATTCGCGCCATGAAAGCCTCCTGGGGAAGAGCGTGATGCAAACCGGCTGCCCAAGGAATCGTCCCTGTTTTCTGTCAGTTGGCCGAGTTTACAACCCCAGCTTGTCCGGCTGTGGGATTGGCCTGCGCGCTCTCGCAACTGGCGTGCGGTTATAAAATGAAAGGAGGTGCCAGTTCAGATCGGCCGTAAGGAATCGGATTTTTCGAACCCATTAGGCTTGCTGGGCGACTGCCACCGTCGCATCGAACGATTCCTGGAAGTACTGATCCGAATCGCCAGCCCGGATGCGAGCGCCCCACTCGGCCAGAGGGAACGGGAGGCCTTGGAGAAGGCGCTCGACTATTTCCGCAGCTCCGCGCCGAAACATACCGCCGACGAAGAAGACTCGCTGTTCCCCCGTCTGCGAGGGTCCGAGAGCACCCCAGCCGCGCTGGCATGCCTGGCCGAACTGGAGGATGACCACCAGGCCGCCGCGCGCGACCACGATCTGGTGGATGCTCTTGGCCGCCAATGGCTGGAGACTGGCGCGATCGCCTCCGATAAGCTGGAGCAACTCCGCCAGGCGCTCGAGCGCTTATCGAATATGTACCGGCGCCACATAGCCGTCGAGGATCACGAGCTGTTTCCCCTGGCCGCCCGAGTCTTGGCGCCAGATCAGCTAGCTGAGGTGGGCCAGGAGATGGCCGAGCGCCGCGGCGTGCGATACGAACGAAAATAAGGGTATGAGCCTCGGCCGGATGCTGATAGTCCTGGGCCTGATCGTATTGGCGCTGGGCGTCATCATTTCGGTGGGCGAAAGGCTTCCGATCCGCTTCGGCCGCCTGCCGGGCGACATTGTGATCCGCGGGAAGCACTCGGTGTTTTACTTTCCGATCGTCACTTCGCTTATTTTGAGCGTTGTTCTGTCGGTGATTCTCTGGCTCTTCAACCGCCGTTAAACTAATCGGTCGAGCTCAACTCACAGCCCGGTGAACACACCCAGGAATCTTAACGCGAAGGAAGCTCCCGTCCTCAACGCGGCCATCCGAGGTGGGGCAGGCTCACAATACATCATCGCCTCGCCCTTGTGAGTTTCCACTGTAACGGGCAGCTCCGGAATCAGCCCGCGGTCGCCCGCCAGCTTGGGTAGCAGCCGCTGCTGGATCTGCGTGACGGCATAGATCGCGCCCAGGGCCTGCCATCCAAGCTGTGGCGCAATCAAGAATCCGGAACGCCAGCCCTCGCCCGGCACGAAGGGGCGCTGAAGCGCCATTATCGGCACAATGGTGCCCTTCGGCAATAACGAGATGGCCGGGATCAGCGGGGGCAGGAATGCATAGAGGCTGAGAGCGGCGCTGTAAGTGGACAATTCGAACAAGCCCGAACCCCATGCCGGCAGGCGGGAGCGTATGTTCGCTTCGAGCGGTCCGCCAATGCTGGCCGGGCCGACCGGTCCTGAAAGGCTCCAGGCGCCTCCCTTGCGCTCGTGCAATTGGATATCGATGTTTGCAATACCCGAATCCTCATCGGTCTGAATATGCACGTCGCGCTCGGTGACGGGGTCAAAATAGCCGGTCTGGTTGATCCGCATCATGCTTTTACGCAACAGCTTCTCATCCAGCAGATCGCCTTCGGCGAGCAGCATATTGCTCCGCACGATGGCATCGCTGAAGTGCTGACGGCCGCTGAAATCGATACGGCCAATGTGGTACGAACGCCCTTTCTCAGTAGTGACCGCCAGATCCACCGCCGGAACCAATTCACTTGGTTCCATTCCGCGTGCATCCAGCTTGGCTGAGAAATCCGGGATGCCTTGCTTTTCGGCTTCGCGCCGGGCGCTAAACAGGCTGGGGCAAAGCTCGCCTGGTGAGGTAACGTCGGCCGCGACACCATCGATACTGGAGGCCGCGACGCTATACTGCGGCCCGGCGTCTACGTGCACGGCGATATTGGCGTCGCCGCGATTGACCTTGATGTCATCCAGTCGAAGACTCACATCCAGGTAGCCCTTCGAAATATACAGCGATTGAACGCGCCCGAGGTCCGATTGCACCGCGTCCGGGCTGTAGGCCGGAAACAACCGCCAGCCGCTCCAGAGTCCCGGAATCGGAGGAATCACGCGCCGGATGCGTAGTGCTTGGAGCGCGGCCCGAAGGTCCTTCGGATTGAGACCGACGTCGCCGGTAAAATCGAGCTGCTTCACGCGCACGCGCTGGCCGGGATCCACGGTGAGGGTCAAATTGACTTGGCGGCCAATGTAGGGCGTCAGCTTGTAATCCACTTCAGCGTTCTGAAAGCCCTCGGCTCTGAGCTCTTCCAAGGTTCGCCGCACGGCTTCATGCGCCCGCACACGGTCCATGGGCGTACCTTCCGGTATCTTAAATTGCACGCCGAACGTAGACGGCTCGATGCGCATTTCATGCAGCGGCTGGGTTTGAGTCTCGACGACATCGAAAATTACGGCCGTGCCGTCCTCGCGCTCCTCGCGTTTTACGCGAATGTCGGAAAAGCGTCCGGTAGACCACAACGCCTTGACGTCTTTGTCGATGACCGCACTGTCGTAATCTTGGCCCACCTGTGTCGCAAGTTGCACGTGTGCATCGGTTCCCTGGAGGCTGACCGAGCGCACCACTTCGCCGGAAACCGAACTAGCTATTAGGATTAAACCCAGACCAACAAAACGCATATCGCGGCAGAGATGCAAACCTCGGGCCGGACGGCCCGGAAGCGCTTACTGCAACTTAAAAGCATACAACGAATCGCGGGCGCCCACCACTACGAACCCTCCGGCATCCGCCGCTGCACGTTGGCAACTGATGGCGCGAACTTGCGCGCGGCTCACCCCGTAAGGCACCGAATTCATCCCTTCTTCAGAAAATCTTAAGGGCTTCTTTATGTGCTTTTGTGTATACTCGCTGCTAGTTCACCCGGACTCCGTGTCTGAGGTCTCCCGGGTACCACTAAAAATTCAATCTCTAAGGCCGCGAAGGAACCCGTGTGTCCGCGTGGTCAAAGAAAGGTACTCGCATGCACTTACAGACCGTCATTCGAAAAGGCACCATACTGGGGTTCTTTGCGCTCGCCCTGGCGGCGTCGGTGAACCTCAATGCCCAATCTACCTTTGGCAGCATTCGCGGAACCGCGGTGGATCAAAGCGGAGCCGCCATTCCAGGTGTAGTGATCGCGTTGCACAGCATTGATGAGAACACGACTGTGGAGACAGTCTGCGATAACAGCGGCAATTTCACGTTCGAGAATCTCAAGCCTGGACACTACACACTCACCGCGCTGAAAGAAGGTTTTACCAAGTCCGTTGTGAATCAGTTAGAGTTAACTGCCCGGCAGACTCTACGGGTGGATGTTAGCCTGGCGGTGGCATCTCAAACGCAAACCGTGGAAGTGGTCGCGGCCGCTCAAACCGTCAATACCGAAAATGCCACGCTGAGCGATTCCAAGGGCAGCAGCGACATAAGCCAACTGCCACTCAACTCCCGCACCGTCTCGACGAGTCCGCTTGCGGCTCTAGCGACCTCGGCTTCGGTGACGAGGGACTCGCAGGGGAATTTTGCCGTAGGCGGCGCTACATCCGCACAGACCGGCTTCTCCGTGGACGGTATTTCCACCGCCAATGTCCGCTTGAACGGTGCGCTCCAAGATTCGTATCCATCCATCGAAAACATCGCCGAGATGAAGGTTACTGCGTTCAACAACAACGCGGAATTCGCCCAAATCGGCGACGTGACTTTCGTCACCAAAAGCGGAACCAATGAATGGCACGGCAGCGGGTTTGAGTATTTCCAGAATAGCAGTCTCGACGCCAACGTTTTAAATTTCACCACCAAGGCTCCGCGCACGTTTAACACTTTCGGCGGCAGCTTCGGCGGCCCAGTCACAATCCCCAAGCTATACCACGGGAAGGACAAAACGTTTTTCTTCGTGGACTATGAAGGCAATCGGAAGACCCAGTCCTTTCCCCAGCAGCTTCTGGTGCCATCGGTCGCCGACAGAAGCGGCAATTTGAACGACCTGGTCCAGGGGCGGGGAGCCGGACCGGTGATCAATCCGTTCACCAGCGCGCCCTTTCCGAACAACACCATCCCAACCGGCTCTTGCCAGGCCTGCATCAACCCGGTGGCGCAAGCTTTGCTGAATTATTACCCGCTGCCGAACGCCAACCTGGGGGTGCTGAACCCTTCCTACAACTACCAGACTCTGGTACCGATCCCGTCCAATTCCAATGGCTTCGATCTCCGGCTGGATCACAACATCAATTCCAAGCAGCAGATCTTTGCACGCTATAGCTTCAAGAACGCGTTTTACACCGAGTACAATAACGCCGGCGTCGTTCTGCCCGCCAATAACTTTTTGCCCAATGACGGAGCGAACGAGAAGAACCGCAGCTTGGTGGTTTCCTACAACTACTCGATTACTCCGCGCTTGCTCAACGAATTTCGTTTCGGGTTCACCAATTACAACGAGAATGACACGTTCCCCATCTCAGGGGCCAATGCGATTTCTCAACTCGGGCTGGTCTTCGATCATCCGGTAGGCATCGCCGCGCATCCCAACGTGGATGCCTTCCCGAGCTTCAGTTTCTCCGACGGCTCGGTTACCTCGATCGGGCAGGACCGGGTTGGACCGACCATTTCGGGGAACACCCAATTCACCGACAACGTCACGCGCATCGCGGGCAAACACACGTTTCGATTCGGAATCGACGCCCGCAGAGAGCACTACAACGCCCTCATGTACTTCCTCCCGTCCGACGACTATGGCAACTTCACCTTTAGCGGTTCCTTGACCGGGTACTCCATGGGCGACTTTCTCCTCGGCTTGGCGAACCCGTCTTACTTCGCGGTCACGGGCCCACAAATGGACGCACGCACCGTGCAATGGGGCGGATTCGGCCAGGACACCTGGCAGGTGAACAGCCATCTCACGGTGAATTTCGGCCTGCGCTGGGAATTACTTCCGCCATTTCAGGAAACCAATGGAGATATAGCTACCTTTTTTACGACCGGGAACAACTTGACCGTGGTCGTTCCGGACAAATTCTATAAATTTATCGCGAACAATCCTCTCCTGCAGCAGATATACACCGGATTTTTGCAAGGAGCCAACGGATGTTCGCTTCCGGGGAAGACCTCACTGCTCCCGTGTTCGAACATCGAAACGGCGAGCCAGGCGGGGATTCCCCAGGGCCTGAGATTTTGGAATTGGCGTGATTTTGATCCACGCGTGAGCATTGCCTACCGTCCGTTCAACAACAACAAGACCGTCATCCGTGCCGGCTTTGGCATCTATACCATGACCACTCTTGGGCCCATGTCTTTCAACAGCGGCATTATCGCGCTCTCGGACCTGCTCACCTACAACAATTCTGTGACCAACGGTGCTGCGGCGTTCCAGTTTCCGCAAACGTCCCCTCCGGGCGCACCGGCAGTTTTAGGCGGCGGCGATTTCGAGGAGGCCAACAATCCGCACTGGAAGGATCCTTCGTCAGCGCAATGGAACTTGACGGTGGAACACGAACTAACACCCAACACGACGGTCCGGGTGAGCTACACCGGCCAAGGAACCTACCATCTTCCCATCACCATAGACCGGAACCAAATTCCAGCGAGCACGACCCCCTACACCATTCCGAACAACGGATACTCAGTGGTCGATCCCCGTGCGCCCTTCCAGAACTGGAATTTGCTGATGGAGGCCGAGAGTATCGGGACTCAAAGCTATAACGCGGGCACCGTGGAATTCATACACAGGGCGTCGCACGGGCTGACGTTCCAGGCAAACTACACTTTCGCGAAGAACATCAGCGACGCGCAAGGCACCGATGCTCCCACCGCATACGCCGGCGAAGAGCCCTACGCGGTGGAAATTGCCAATGCTTACAACATAAAGTACGACCGCGGCAATGTGGTAGGCATGCCGCGGCAGCGCTTCCTGCTTACCGGCTCCTACCAACTTCCCTTTGGAACCGGCCGGACCTGGCTCAACTCTTCGGGTCGTCTGGTGAACGCCTTTCTGGGAGGCTGGACACTCAGCACGGTCACGACCATGCAGACAGGTCAGTGGCTGACGCCTACGATGCCGGCGGCCGACGACCAATCCAACACCAATTTGATCGTGCGAAACACCGGTGGGGCCATTGCGCGGCCGGATTGCGTAGGAAATCCCTACGCCAACCAGAGTTCCGGCAACTTCTTCAACATTAATGCCTTCGCTCTGCCGCCGGCCAACGCCGGACGATTTGGAACCTGCGGCGTCGGTATTCTACAAGGGCCAAAGATGATCGACGTGGACGGCGGTCTCGCCAAGACGTTCCAATTGGGCGAACGCTACCGCCTGCGCTTCGAAGCGACCTTCACCAATGCTCTAAATCACACGAATTTTGCTTCACCTGCATTGAACATCGGCAACCCGGCTTCCTTCGGCGTGTTGCAAACCGCTCTGCCGCAAGGTTCCGGCGGCAATCGCACGGGACAACTGGCGTTGCGGGTTGACTTTTGAAACAGGCCGGCAAGCTGCCCGGAACTGCTACTGCAGGTAGAAAGCGTACAAGCAATCGCCGGTGCCCACCAGCACGTACTGGCGGCCATCCAGCATGTAGGTTTCCGGTGAGTTGTTGGGCACGCCGATGCCGGCGTGCCACAGCGGCTGGCCGGTCTTAGGATCATAGGCCACGAAATTTCCCACGCCGTCGCCGCCGAAGAGCAGGCCGCCGGCAGTGCTCAGGAGGCCTTGCGCGCCGAGCCGCGTGGTGTGCTTCCACACGACGTTGCCCGTTTTGTAGTCGATGGCACGAAGCGAAGCGCCCACCTGCCCGGCGCCGCGTTCCGCCGCGCCGTAGCCTTGTGGATTCGGGTCCGTGTCGGTCAAATAGAACAAGCTGAAGCTCTGGGAGGTGCCGACGTAAAACAGACCCGTGTCCGGATTGAAGCTGGGGGTCGGCCAGTTGGTGACTCCCGAGGAGTCCGGCGAAACCAGGACGCCTTCGATTTTCGGGTCTTTCTCGGGATCGCGAATGGGCTGGCCCTTGGCGTCCACGCCTTTGAACCAATTGATCGACTCCACGAACGGCTTAGTCAAAATGTTTTTGCCATCGGTGCGGTCGAGCAGAAAGAACAAGCCGGTGCGGTTGGCCTGCGCCAGCAGCTTGCGGGGCTTGCCGTCCACTACGTCGTCAATCAGGACCGGTGTTTGCGTCGCGTCCCAATCGTGCGTGTCGTGCGGTGACGCCTGGAAATACCAGACCATCTTGCCAGTGTCCGGATTCAACGCCACGATGGAGGCGGTGTAGAGGTTCGCACCCGGCCGGCTCTGCGCCGCCATTACGGGATTCGGGTTGCCGGTTGGCACATAGAGCAGATTCAGGTCGGGATCGTAGGTCCAGGGCAGCCAGGGCATCCCGCCGCCGTGCTCCATCGAAGCCGCGTTCGGCCAGGTTTCGGAGCCCGGCTCGCCCGGACGGGGCGTGGCATTCCACTTCCATTGAATCTCGCCGGTCTCCGGATCTCGCGACTCCAGCCACGCCGGCACGTCCAGTGAATCGCCGCCCATCCCGACGATGACGTGATTGCGGATGATCAACGGCGCGGGTGTACAGAAATATTCCTGCTTGACGTCGGCGATCTGCTTATGCCAGCGCTCCTTACCCGTAGCTGCGTCGAGCGAGACTAGGTAGCAGTCCGGCGTCTCGAAAAACAGCCGGTTACCCCACATCCCGACGCCGCGATTGCCGATGTGGATGCCGCCCTTGGTCTTCCAGACGTAGTGCCAAATCTGCTGGCCGGTGCGCGCGTCGATGGCCCAGGTGTGATCCGGCATCGTGATATATAGGACGCCGTTCACCATCAGCGGCATGCCTTTGAAGTAGGCTTCGCCGGGATTAGCCGGGCCATCCGGACCATCGCCTCCGACGATCGCTTCGTTCAGCGAAAGGTTGGCCCGATAGACCCAGGCCAAGGACAGCGCCTTCACGTTCGACGCATTAATCTGCTTGAGCGTGCTGTAGTGGCGGCCGGAATAATCGCCGTGATATGTGGGCCAAGCGTCCACCGGCGGCTTCAACAACAGCGTAGGGTCAAGCGGCCCTTGCGACCAGGCCAGCGCAGGCAAAAAAAGAGCGGGAAGCAACCAACGATTCTTCATTTCAGTGTCGCCAGATAAGCCGTGAGGTCGTGGATGTCTTTGTCCCTGTACACCGTGAGCAGGTCAATGTGGGCCTGGATCGGGTCTTTCGTCTCAACCTTTGGCACATCGCCGTTTCTCGCGTAAGTGTGCCTGGCGCCGCTCGAATCGCGTAAAGTGACGTCGAAATCGGTGATTCGTACCAGTTCCCCGCTGGCCGTTTCGCCGGATGGCAGCGTCACCGTAACCTGAACTTGCGGCCCGGACTTCGGGTTTTCTCTCGGCATCACGATTTTTCCTTGCAGCTTCACCGGATCGTACTTTGCGCCAATGCCCTTTAGGTCGCCTTCGACCGAGTGGCAGGTGTTGCACTTGCCCGCGCCGTTGAAGTACGCCTGGCCGGCCTTGGGGTCGCCTACGAGAATGTTCAGGATCTTGTAGGTATTACGAAACGCGGCTGCGACCACCTGGGCATGCAGGAAGGTCGCGATGTCGGTGGCCTGGGGCGGCGCGAGTTCGAAACTCGGCATGCCTTTGTCGGGACGCCCATGGCTCAGGAATTTTCCCAGGTCCTTACCGTCCTCGTCGTCCATCACTATAACGGAGCGCACCAGGTCCGGTCCTTTTTCACCGCCGCGGGCGCTGGAGCCGTGGCAGAAGCCGCAGGCGCTGATGAAAGCGGTTTTGCCGCGCTCGACCGCGGCCTCATCGAGCTTGGGCATCACTTCCGGTTGTGCAGCCAACGGGAGGGCGGCCGTCAGAAGCAGCGAGAGAAGCCACACGCCAACCTTGGGATTGTGAACAACTTCGTGGGGATGCACTCAGGCCAATTATACGGGATTGGCCGCGGGCTAACCTATAATCCCGCGTTGCGCGCCGGAACCCGCGATCGCTTGCTACCCAGCCGAGACCGCGCTGTACAAAAATTCCGGGAGCGGCGGCGAATCGATCTTGCCGCTCCCGGCCATCCCGAGACACGCACCCTCACTTAGTGGCGAGAGCAATGTCCGTTTTAGACGGAACGCTGCGGCTGGCTAGCTCCTTTTCCCTGGTGCTCTTCGGGATGCCGTAGCCTTCTCGCTGACGGGGATTCCATATCTTCGAGAGGAAATAGACGTTGCCGTACCGGATGAACTCCAACTTGCCGTCGGCTTGTGTATCCTTGCGCGAGATGCGTTGGGCCAGTAACATGGCAGCGGCTCCCCTGTGGTCTTTCTCGCCTTGGAGCAACACCACTCCGCTGGCCAGGTGGGAGACGGAATAGCCTCCGGCGGGCATCAGCTGCTGCCCCAGCCAAAAGTCAAAGGGAACTTCGGCGCGCGCATCCAGGACCTGTGCCTGGACGCCCATCGAAAATGCCACGGTAAGCAGTCCCACTGCTAAGCAAAATCGTTTCATACTGATCTCCTTTTTCGTATCGCTTTGAATCAGGCTGCGAAGCCTCGCCATGGTAAGCGCGTCCGGCTGAAAAAGTCCGCCTGCGCCGACTTGTGGCGCGGCAAAGGAGGGTTCCTGGACTGAGCCTAGATAAGGATGTGATACGATACTTGCCACCGGCGGTAAGTCAACATGCCCGACCAAACCGCGGATATTACGGGATTACTGCATAAGTGGCGCGACGGGAGCCGCGAAGCAGAAAACGAACTATTCGCGTTAGTTTTGCCCAATTTGCGGCGTCTGGCTCGCCACTTGATGCGGGGCGAGCGCAAGGGCCACACCTTGCAACCCACCGAGCTGGTCAACCAGATCTACATCCGCATGGTGGGAGCCAAAGATCGGGATTGGCAGAGTCGGCAGCATTTTTACGCTATAGCTGCTAGAGCCATGCGCCGATACCTGATCGATCATGCCCGCGGCCGTCCGCGCGCCGAGTTCGTCGCCCTGGAAGGGATCGACCATCTGCTTCCCGCCGGCAGCGCCAAAGTCGACCTGGCAATCACCGTGGACCGTCTCTTGGACGACCTCGCTCAAACCAAGCCGGAGTGGTGCACGCTGGTCGAATTGAAATACTTTCTGGGACTGACCGACGAAGAGGCCGCCGAGACGTTAGGCCTCAAGCTTCGCAGCATGCAACGCATGTGGCGCGACGCGCGGCAATGGCTGTTCGAGCACACGGAGTCGCTCAATGCCGAACAAAGTGCAGGATGACGACCTGGTGATGAACCTGGTGGACCTGGCGTTGAGCCGTCCGGCGGAGGAACGCACGGCGTACCTGGAAACTGCCTGCGCCGGCGACACTGAGTTGCTCACCAAGGTCTCCCATTACGTCGAGTGGGAAGAGCGCATGAACGGATTTCTGCTGGATCCACTATATGCGCCTGTGGACAACGAGCATCCTTTCGAGCCCGGCCAGCTGCTCTGCGATCGCTTCCGTATCGTGCGCGAAGTGGCCCAGGGCGGCATGGGCATCGTCTACGAAGCGACGGACGAAAAGCTGGAGCGTCGCATCGCGCTCAAGTGCAGTAAGACCGGCTTCCGCAAGCGTCTGCCTCCGGAGGTTCGCAACGCGACCGCTATCAGCCATCCCAACGTCTGCAAGATTTTTGAGATCCACACCGCCTTGACGTCCCAAGGCGAAACGGATTTTATCACCATGGAGTTTCTGGACGGCGAGACGCTCGCTGAGCGGCTGCGCCGCGGCTCGCTGCCGTCAGCCGAAGCGCGCGCGATCGCACTTCAGCTCTGCGCCGGACTCGCGGAGGCGCATCGCAACCACGTAATACATGGCGACCTCAAGTGCAACAACGTTATTCTGACGGCCGGGCCGGAAGGAAGTACACGCGCCGTGATCACGGATTTCGGCTTGGCCCGCCAACCCGAGGCCGATCAGCGAATGGCGCAATCCGGGGAGCGCTGCGGCACGCCCGATTACATGGCGCCCGAACTGTGGAAAGGCGAAGCCGCGTCGCCCGCTTCCGACGTGTATGCCCTCGGCGTCATGCTCTATGAGCTGTTGGCCGGACGTCGCCCCTATCCAGCCGAGACGTCCTGGGAGCAGCGGCTCACCGCGAAGCCCGCAGGCGTCGATTCGAAATGGGACCGCGTTCTCGCGAGGTGTCTCGATCCGGACCCGTTGGCACGATTTCAGGACGCCCAGCAGGTGGCGCAAGCCCTGGCGCCCAAGCGTTCCTGGCGTTGGTTCGTGGCTGCGGCGGCCCTGCTCGCGATCATCACCTGGGCCGTGACATATCAAGGAACGTCAGGTCCAAAGGACTCGTGGCGCTTGGCGATGCTGCCGGCGGTTTCTCCGCCCGCGCTCGCTCCCGTCTCGACTCAGTTGTCGCAGGAAACCGACCAGCAACTAAGCCGCTTGTCCGGCGGCAAGGTTGCCAGACTGACAATCATTCCGCTAAAGAAGATGTTCAGCCGGCACGCTGGGACGGTCGAGAGCGCCCGGTCAATATTCGCAGCCACGCATGTGCTCCGCCTGACATTGGAGCCCGAAGGCAACAACGTTCTGCTGCACGCTACTCTGGCGGACACTCGGGGCGGACCGAACAAAGATTGGAAGGCCGAGTACACGCCGCGCCAGATGCGTTATGCGCCCGTAGCTCTGGCGGGTTTTGTAACTGGAACTCTCCACTTGCCTCCGCTAGGATCGAACGTGCTGGTGAACGCGGCCGCGAAGCAGGACTATCTGGCGGGCATCAAATTCGTACGCCGCGACAGTGGCGTGGATTCCGCTCTCGAGTCGTTGGAGCGCGCCGTCGCCGCCGATCCCGATTCACCCCTCACCTACGCGGGACTCGCGGAGGCGCAGTGGTTCAAGTACTACCTCATTCGAGATCAAGTCTGGCTGGAACGCGCCACCGATTCCGCGCGGCAGGCCGAGTTGCGTAACCCCGATTTGCCTGCGGTACACCGCATCGATGGAATCTTGCTGGAGAATTCGGGCCTGTACGAACTGGCCGAAGCGGAATTCCGCCGAGCCATTGAACTGGCGCCCGGAGACAGCGACGGCTACCGGCGACTGGGCCAGGTCTTCGAACGCAATAATCGCATTGACGACGCGTTGGCAGCATATCGCAAAGCGATCGAGGTCGACCCGGCTTACTATCGCAACTACCAGGCTCTCGGCGCATTCTATTTCCAACATGGCAAATTCCGCGAGGCAGCCAAAGAATTTGAAAGCACGGTTGCTTTGGCCCCGGACGAGTCCTCCGCACACTACGCGCTCGCCACTGCCTATGTCACTACGGGGCGGTTTCCTGAGGCCGAACGCGAGTTGCGGTCCTCCCTGGCGCTTAAGGAGACCTCAAATGCTCTAAGCGGCCTGAGTGTAGTTCTGTTATACGAGCACAGGCCACAAGAGGCGATCCCATATCTTTTGCGCGCTCTGGCACATTTCCCTGAGCAATGCCTGTGGTGGACAAATCTCGGAATCGCTTACCAGTTGGCGAACCGGGACGCCGATGCCCAGCGCGCCTTCCGCCGCGGCCTGGAATTGTCCGAGAAAGAGATCACCGAAAACCCGCGGGATGGCTTGGTGCGGTCACGCTTGGCGTATCTTTGCGCCAAGCTCCGAGACAGCAATCGGGCAGAATCGGAAATCGCTCAGGCCTTGCAGGTATCACCGGATGATGCGCCCACTCGGGACATGGCGGTGAAGACATATGATGCTCTCGGCGAGCGATCCAAAGCGCTTGCCATTTTAGTCGGTTCTCCGGATCAAGTCTTGGCTGACGTGCGTCTCGATGCGGATCTGGCGGGCTTACAAAACGACCCTCAGTTTCAGCAACTCTTAGCGAGCCGGCAGATCAAATAGGAGGAATCCATGGCGATCGAGATCAGGATAACGGTTGGACCTAGCGGTGTCAGCATACTCGCAGTCAACCCGGGCACACAGGATGGCGGTAATCTGGGCCAAGTTACGGGCGGAGTTAATTTAGGAGGTCCCAAAGCAGGCGGCGGCAGTGGACTCCTGGGCGGACCCGGTCCCGGCGGCGGCAGTGGATTGCTAGGCGGGCCCGGTCCCGGCGGAGGCGGACTCGGCTCGGGCGCGCTAGTGATTGGACCGATCGTCGTTGATGCGTCGGGCCTCTTGGGCACGTCGCAGGCTCCGCAAGACGCGCCCAAAAGTGGCGGTGGCGCCGGCCAGCTTGCTGGTCCAGGTCCCGGCGGTGGTTCTGGTCTGCTCGCCGGTCCAGGTCCCGGCGGGGGCGGCGCGCCCGGAGCGGCAGTGCTGGTCATCGGACCTATCGTCATCGGTGCCGCCGGCATGGTCGCCGCCATTCCGGTGCAGGCCCTGAACACCCCGCCGGCTGCCGGCCAGAAATAGTAGACTCCACATCGGAGGAGCCACAATCATGCCGCCCAAAGTGAAACAAGCGCAAGGTGCAGTATTCGTCATGCAACAGCAGCAAGAGTCGGAATGGTGCTGGGCCGCGGTTTCGCAGGCCATCAAAACCTTCTTCTCTCCCAGTTCCGCGCTCACCCAGTGCACCATCGCACACCCCGTTCTAACCATGGAACAATCCATCCCCGCAGGGACGAACTGCTGCGACAATCCAACCGCATGCAATGTGCCGGCAACCCTGCAAGATGCTTTGAAGGTCACTCAGAATCTGGGCAAGATCGTGGATAGCAGTGTGTCATTCGATCAAGTTAAGTCCGAGCTTTCTGAGGGACATCCCATAGGCGTTAGGATCCAATGGTCCAACGGGCAAGCACACTTCATCGCCATCGATGGATATCGCGAGTTCAGTACGGGTGTACAGCAGGTGCTGGTTGCGGATCCGCTGGCGCCGAGTGGGAGTGCTTCGTATATCGACTATGACGACTTGTTGGATTTCTACGATCAGGATGGCACCTGGTCCGCCACGTTCTTGGTTCATCCTTAGAAGTAGGACTTGCGCATGGCTCTGAACAAACCTCTTCCCTCGCCTCTGGTTATCGATGCACTCCGCGACGGGCTCCCGGCGTTCTTGGCGGGACCAAGCTTTGGACCCGTCGGCACGGTCGCTCATGAGGTCCAGCTTAGCCGCTCTGCCACTCTGCCAACGTACCCCGATGTCCTGGGCCCGCACCTGACTCCCGACCATGACTGGCAAGAGGTCTTTGTACTCGGGCTGAGTGATCTTCAAGCTGGAAAGGATCTCAAAGCGGCAAAATCGGTCGCCTGGCGCTGCTTCGCTGGAACCATGCCGGGCCCATTGGTGGCCTGCTATGTCGCCTTTCGCCACTCAGCGTTCAAAATGACGGCACTTACCTTTGGAACCCGCGCATCAAATTCGCTTACGGACTCGGAAGCGCTTGACTCTCTGCCCCAGGTTCAAACCGCCAACTACGATCTGAGGTTCCTCAGGATTCCAGGCATAAATCTTGAACTCTTCTGGCTCGTTTCGCTGTCAGGCGCGAGCGATCTGATCATTCCCTCGCCCTCTGGGCCGGCGCAACTCCAGAGAGCCCTGAGTAACAAACCTTTCTTTACGTCGTCGGATTTTCTCAGCATCGTGCGTTCTTTGGCATCGAAGCGCCTGGCACATCCGGCAACCATGGGTTCCTAAACGGCGGGATTCTTTCCTCATTCGCGCTTTCATCCTTAGAGGACAGAATAATGGCTCCAAGCAACTGCACTGTCACGAGCCGTGAAACAGTGTCGCGTGGTGCTCGCCCGGCGAGCATTGAGATCGAACGGCAAGGCGAGGTCTGCATCCTTCGCTGTCATGGCTCCCTGCTGGCCGGCCTGGATGCGGACTACGTCCTGGCCAAGATCGAGGACATCAAACAATTGAACTGCAGCCGAGTGCTGGCAGACTTCCAGGCGGTTCCGGCGATCGGCTCGACCGGGATCGCATTCATCGTGGGCGTTTATACCTACATCGTCAGGATTTCGGGCGGACGCTTCGTGGTGACAGGCGCCGCGCCGATGGTTCAACGCGTGCTCGAGATCACCAGACTCAACACGGTGATCCCTTTGGCTGCGGATTTGGGCTCTGGCTTAGCGGTTCTTCGCTCCTGACCGCCGAAACTACTTCAATACCGCGCAGGTGAAGTTGGCCGCATCTTTCATATCGCCGGAGCCCTTGTACTTGGCCACCTGCGGATACGGACACAGTGGCCGCTGGAAGGCCACTCCCTTGGCGGGATCGTTGTCCACGTATTTCGTTCCGATGATCTTCGCGGGCGCGCCGCCTTGCTCGACCCAGCGTTCGAGCGAACGCATAACGTCGTGCTCGGCATCCACCTGCGACGGAGGAGGCGGCTCGGACGTGCCGAAGGCGATGGGTCCGGGTCCGCCCGCGCAATGATACAAGCCGGGGACCAGAAACGCCCGGTAGAATCCCTGTGTGCGCTCCAGTCCCTTTTGCGCCGCCACTACCGTTTCGTAATAATTCACGCCGTTCTGCGCGGGGATCAACGGATCGGCTGCGCCGTGATAATAAATCAGCTTGTGGCCCAACTTGCGGAATTCTTCCAGGTTGGGATCGGTGGCGTTCATGAGTGGGGCGAACTTCTCGTCCAGCGTTTGGACGTCGCGATCGAAGTCCAAAGTGCGGAACTGCCAGTCCGGCTTGTGGAACAGTGCGTAGCTCCAGAAATCGTTGGAGCTGACGCCGGACGTCTTGGTGCGATTGATCACCGTGCCGGGAGCCCAGCCGAGTTCGGCGCCAGGATAAAAGCCGGGATAAATATTCTTACCGGTGCGCGGGTTCATGGGGCCGCTATAGATTTTCCGCACCGCGTCCACTTGCGCTGTGGTCAGGCAACTGGACGAATCCGCACCCTTGCACTGCAGCTTTCCAGGATCGAAATGGCAGCGCATAGGATCGCTGACCAAGCCGTCGGCGGCGCCATCCAGCGCATCGCAGGCGGCCAGGGCTGCGTTTTGCACCAGCTGCAACTTTTCTTTCGGCAGATTCGTTTCCGGCGTGCTGGTGACGACGCCATCCCACACCTCGCTGACCATCTGGTGCGTCCAGAAGTTGGCCGCGTCGCCCGCCAGGATGCCGTCGAAATCGGCGGGGTAGCGCTGCGCCTCCATAAGCCCTTGCTTGCCGCCTGTAGAGCAGCCGCTGTAGTAGGCATACTTGGGCTGCTGGCTGTAGTAAGCATCCACGATGGCCTTGGCGTCCACGGTGGTCAAGTGCAGCCCGCGGTAGCTGTAGTCGATCAGACGCTCGCGGTCCTGAAGCCAGACGCGCGGTTCGGTCGTCGTATGTCCGGTGTCGGTGCTGGCCGTGGCGAAACCGTTGCGGAGCGCCGCCGCCATGGCCGGATAGCTGATGGTCCCGGCCAAGCCGCCATTGCCCACCACCTGGAGCTTGCGGTTCCAATTGTCGGCCGGCAGCCAAACCTCGAAATGGATGGACGAATTGGGGGTCGGCTTCAACAGACCGTGGACTTCGCAAAAAGCCGGCAGGTTGTCGATGGCGCGGTTTCCTCGGCCAGCTTCGGGCGGCGTAAAAGTGCCAGTAGCCAGAGACTGAGCGGCAGTGATGGTGGTATTGGCGAGCGTTAGGCTGGTGAGAGCCTCACAATTGGGTGCGGCCGAGGCTGTCGCGACTGACAGCGCGATCACCAATGCGGCGGCTAGGGAGCCGAGGACGAGACGCTTCATGGGTCACTCCTATTGGTCATTAACTGCTGGGTCTTATTGTATCCAGGCGCAGGCCGCTTTACTTTGCCCGCCCGATTTTGCCAGCATGATCGTTACGCACATGCGCTCCCTTCGGACCGTAGTCTTTTTCTTCTGCGCCCTCGCATCCGCCGCTCCACTGGACGATGCCACGCGCGCCCTGGCACACGACATTTTCCAGCAGTTGATCGAAATCAATACCACCGATTCAGTGGGGAGTGTCACGGCCGCTAGCCAAGCCATGGCAAAGCGGATGTTGGATGCTGGTTTCCCTGCCGCCGATGTCCAGGTGGTCGGGCCGAATGATCGCAAGCAGAACCTGGTCATTCGTCTGCGTGGCAGCGGCGCGCGCCGCCCGATCTTGATCATCTGCCATCTGGATGTGGTGGAGGCACGCCGCGAGGACTGGACCACCGATCCCTTCCAATTCGTCGAAAAAGACGGCTATTTCTACGGGCGCGGCACCCAGGACATGAAGGACAACGACGCCGTGCTGGTGACCACGTTCATCCGCTTTCGCCGCGAGGGCTATCGTCCGGACCGCGACCTGATATTGGCGCTCACCGCCGATGAAGAGGGCGGAAAATCGAACGGCGTCGACTGGTTGCTGAAAAATCATCGCGAGCTGGTGGACGCCGAGCTCGCGCTGAATCCGGACTCCGGCGGCGTCACCACCGAACACGGCAAACCGGTGAACGTCGACATCGAGGCCAGCGAGAAACTCTACGCCGATTTTCAGCTCACGGCCACGAATCCCGGCGGCCACAGCTCGTTGCCTGTTCCGGACAACGCCATTTATCACATCGCCGGCGCGCTCTCCCGGCTGGAGCATTCGCCCTTCCCCTTCGAGCTGAATGCCGTGACGCGGGGCTATTTCGAAAAGCGCTCCGCTCTCGAGACCGGCCAGCGGGCCGCCGACATGAAGGCCATTGTCAAGACGCCGCCGGATCAGGCGGCCATCGCGCGCCTGTCCCAGGATCCGCGCTACAACTCCATGACCCACACCACCTGCGTCGCAACGCGTCTCAATGCGGGTCATGCCAACAACGCGCTGCCGCAACTGGCGCAAGCCAACGTGAATTGCCGGATTCTACCTGGCCACTCCATTGAAGAGGTCCGGCAAGTCTTGATGCACACCTTCAATGATCCGGCTATCACGGTGCGATACGTGGATGACGCCGGTAACGTTCTCGATCGGATCCCCGAGAGAAAAGGTTTTGCGCCCGTCATGCCGCCGCCGGAGATCTTGCGGCCGCTCGAGAGCGTAACGGACTCCATGTGGCCGAGAGCGCCGGTGATTCCCATCATGGACACGGGCGCATCCGACAGCATCTACACCATGGCAGCCGGCATTCCCAGCTACGGAATCAGCGGCATTGCGATCGACCAGGACGACGTCCGCGCGCACGGCAAAGATGAACGCGTGCGAGCGAGCTCCTTCTATGACGGCGTCGATTTTTATTACCGCTACTTGAAGGCGCTAACATCCGCACAGTAGCGCGGGAGGGTTCGGTCCATCAGCTCCCTGAAACCGAGATGAGCCGGTCGGCGATTCCTTCCAGTTCACCGGACTGCGCCTGCAATTGTTCTCCTGCGGCCGCGGTTTGCTCGGCAGCCGATGCCGTGGACTGTACGCTGGCCTGGGCTTGAGATATGGCGTGCGCCATCTGTTCCAAATGCTGCGACTGATCGAAGCTGCTGGTGCGAACCTTCGCGGCCAGAGTGCCAACGCGAGTGGTGCTGCCCGTGATGGAACGGACCGAATCGACCACGGCATCAGCGGCGTCCATACTAAGCTTGGATTTGCCGACTGACTCCTCTATCAGCGCGGCGGTGTCGCGAGCCGCCTGCGAGCTGCGCCGCGACAGTTGCCGCACTTCGTCGGCCACAATGGCAAAGCCTAATCCAGCCTCGCCGGCGCGGGCCGCTTCGACGGCGGCATTCAATGCCAGCAGGTTGGTCTGAAAAGCGATCTCCTCGATCAGACGGATAACTTTCGAGATTTTTTGGCTGCTGTCACCCATCTGGCGCATAGCACACATCATTTGTTCCAGCGCCGCATTGGTTTCGAGCATGCGCTGGTTGAGATCCGTCGAAAGACTCACCGTTTCGGTGGCCGCCTCGGAGTTCGTTTGGGCGCCGGCTCTGATCTCCTCGGTTGCAGCCGAGGTCTGTTCCAGCGCGGCGGCGTGCTCGGAAACGCTTTGCGCCACGGTTTGGCCGGCTTGAGAAACCTGGGCCGCGGCGCTCGCTACTTCTTCAGCACCCCGCCTCAACTCCGCCGCCACGCGCCGCAGCCGCCGTACCGTACGGGTGACAATCAGAAACACCGCCAACCCGACCAGCAGACTTACCCCCAGGACAGTGAACGCCGTCCGCTGGGTCGTGGTAATGGTGTGGTGCGCGCGCCCGTCCGCCAATTCGAGCGACTTGTGTTCCTCATCCCGCAACTCGGTCATGACGTGATCGACTTGGTCCACAATGGGAGACATCTGATCTCGCAGGATGCCATGGGCGTCGTCGAATTGATTCTGTTCGGTCAGCTTCAGATATTGACTGAAGAGCGGCACATACTGGTCGATTCCGCTCTCGACGGCCGCCAGGCCTTTCTTCTCACTCTGGGTCGTTACCAGCGGTTCGAGTTGCGCGATGATCTTCTTCACGCTCGCAGCCATCGCACCCAACTCGCTTTCGCGCGTATGGCGGTTCTCCAGCGTATGACACATGGAACATGCCACCGTGGCCCCGAACTTCTCGTTGGTCTGGACCAGGTGATTGACTACGAAGGCAAATTGCGTGCGGCGTGCATATACCTGCATGTTTTGGAAACCCGCCCGCAGATCTCCAACCAGGGCGATCTTCCGGGCCGTAACATTCACGGCGGCACTCAACTCGCCTCCAACCCGGTTGATCCCGTTGCGGGCCGAATATCCTAATGCCGCCAGCAAAAGCATTATCCCGAAGAATCCCAGCGTGAATTGCTGGCCGATGGTCAATTGCCCTTTAGGTTTCATATTCATGACTGGCCAACCTCGACAGGTCTGGCCAGACTTCTACAACACTCATCGGCAAGTATGCGGCAGTCTTGCGTTTTACTCCCTGACCAACCGCGGTAGCACCTGTTACACTCCGCGACTATAATGAAAGCGCCATCCCTGCCATGCTTACCAAGGTTGCCGAGGCTAATTTTCCCAGCCGTTTTGGGCGTTTCCGCATCTATGGCTTCGAGGGCATCTACGGGGATCAGATCGAAGAGTGCGTGGTGCTGGCGATGGGGGATCCAACGGCAGGAGACGAACCGCCGCTGGTGCGCATCCACTCACAGTGTCTGACCGGCGATGTGTTTCATAGCCTGCGCTGCGATTGCCGTTCGCAGCTCGAGCTGTCGCTCAACCTAATCGCCGAAGAAGGACGCGGGCTGCTGATCTACGAGCATCAAGAAGGGCGCGGGATCGGCCTGCTCAATAAACTGCGCGCTTACGAATTGCAGGACGGCGGCGCCGACACCGTGGAAGCCAACGAACGGCTCGGCTTTGAGGCGGACCTGCGCGGCTACCGCATGCCGGGCGAAATTCTCCAATACTTCCATGTCGCGCGCGTGCGGCTGCTTTCCAACAATCCCGACAAGATTGCGGCGCTCGAGCGTGCCGGGATTCGAGTGGTGGAACGCATTCCCTGCATCGTGGCGCCGCACGAATCTACTGAAGGATATCTGCGCACGAAGAAGCAAAAGCTGGGTCATCTGTTGGATTGAAGCCGCAAGGGTGGAGCGGCATTTGACGCGTTTTCGCGCAGGGCCGAAGGGCCTCTTCACGCAGGGTGGGGCCTTTTTACCCGAAGTCACAAGCAATCCAGGACCTAAGAAACGCAACCCCTTTGCGCCTGGACGACGACTTTGTGATTCATAAGAGCTTGGTAATGAATGGATTAGCGTTCAAGAAGCCCGTCCGGACGAAAACGCCCCAGTTTTGACAAAAAGAACAAGACGCGAGCTGCTGGACCCAGGCGTGCTAAGCTCAGTCCGACTCCGGATACCTGCCATGCGTGACGGACCTAACGGTCGTGCTGGCGACCTCATGAGGAGGCTCGTGTGGCAGCAGAGGGTGTCAAGCACAAAATTGTCGTCGTTGAAGACGAAGGCCTGATCGCCGCCGACCTGGAGGCGCGGCTCAAGACCGCCGGTTACGCCGTTCCAGGCACCGCGGATTCAGCTCATAAAGCACTGCAATTAATTCGTAAGACTTCCCCCGATCTCGTGCTGATGGACATCCGTCTCAAAGGAAGTGTGGATGGTATCGAGATCGCCGATCAGGTGCGCCAGCAGCTTGACATACCGGTCGTGTTCTTGACCGCCTACGAGGACCGGGACACGCTGGAACGCGCGGGCCGGAGTCAGGCGTTCGGCTACATCAAAAAGCCCATCGCGGCTGCCAGCCTGAAAGGCTCCATTGAGATGGCCCTCGCCAAGCATCGTTACGAACGCGACATTCGGGCGCAACGGGACTGGGCGATCGCCAGCTTCTCGGCGGTTCCATATGCGGTGCTGGTGACAGACGGTCAAGGCCGGGTCACTTATTTGAACTCGCGTGCCGAGGACCTCACCGGCTGGGTCGCCGACAATGCGCTGGGACGCTCTTGTTGGGAGCTGCTGCGGCTCTACTATCGCGAGAGCGGAAGCCCGGTTCAGGACTTCGTGCCTGTGGCCATGCTTCACGGCCAGCCGGTCACGCTGCCTGAAGGCATCTATCATAAGCGCGACACCAAGCGCAGCTTCGCAATTGAAGGCAGTGTCGCGCCGCGCTGGCGCGACGGGCGGGTCGAGGGAACGGTGGTGGCGCTTTCCGACGTGACGCGGGAGCTCTTCGACCAGGAGCAAGCGCGCGAGGAGCGGAAACACGACGCTCTTACGCGCCTGGCGGAGGGAATTGCCGGGCAACTCGGCGAGTGGGTGCACGTGGTTGAGGAGAGTCCCCGGCTGCTGGCCGCGCTGCCGGCGGGAAGTCCCATGCGCCAGGAAGTGGAAACCATCGAGCGGGCCGCTATCGACGCTCTGGCCACCGCCAGCCGCTTGCGCGCCTTCCTCCAAACACCGGAGGTGCATCCGCAGCGCGTGGATGTCTGTGACGTGTTGAAGAGACTGGAGACCGCCTGGAAACAGATTGAGCCGCGGCTTCAGGTGACGCTGGATTTGGAATCAGCCGGCGCTCAAGCCGACGAGTGGCAGCTTACCAGGGCGCTGGTGAGCATCCTGTTGCACGCCCGCAGCCGCATGAAAAGCGACAGCACGCTGGTGGTGGAGCTGTCCGGCGCCGAGGTGGAACAGATAATTCACTCCATTCGCGTACGCGTTTCCTACGCGACCGCCGAAGATGCGCGCGCGATCGACCAGGTCTTCGAGCCGACCTGGACCAGCACATCGCAAGATTTGCACTCAGCCTACAATTTGGTGAAGAAGATGGGCGGGTTGCTATCCGCGCGCCTGGAGCGCCGCGATATGGCCGTCTTCGATCTGTATCTTCCGCGGGTGGAAGCAGCGGCGGCCGGCGCCATCCCACCCAAGCTGGATCAACCGGCCATCCTTTTGGTGGACGCCAACGCGGAGGTCCGGCGTCTGCTTCACAACCATTTCGAGCGCAATGGGTACCGATTGCTGGCCGCGGCGGGTTGCGAAGAGGCGGTGCTGCTGGCTGAGTTGTATGCAGGCGCCATCCCGCTGGTGATTGCCAATCTCCCCAGGGGCGATGAAGCGCGCGACTGGTTGACCGAACAGATGGCCGCCGTCCGGCCGGGCATCGGCGTCCGATTGCTCAGCGGCTATTCCGAGCCACGCGAGGCCGCGGCGGGCGAAGCTTTAGAGCCGGCCTCCGAGCATCATTTTACGAAATGGGACTTGCTCGGGTGGGCCAGGGAATCATTCGCCGCGGGCGACCGAAAATGAGCCCTTGCGACATGCCCGAACAACCGGTGGAACTATTGCTCGTGGAAGACAATCCGTCGGATGCGGAATTGACCATGCATGTGCTCAAGAAGCACAATCTCGCCAACAACATCAAGATCGCGCGCGACGGAGAGGAAGCACTGGGGTTCCTGTTCGGCACGAATGGAAATGCGCCAGCCAGATATCCCGCCCGGCTGATTCTGCTGGATTTGAAGCTGCCCAAGCTGAATGGCCTGGAAGTGCTGGGAAAAATCAAGGCGGATCCGCGCACCAAGTCGATTCCGGTGGTGGTGCTCACCTCCTCGCGCGAAGATCAGGATCTGTATTTGTGTTACGAGCTGGGCGTTAACAGCTACATTGTCAAACCAGTCGACTTTGCGAAGTTCACGGAGACGGTGCGACAGCTCGGGCTGTATTGGCTGCTGTTGAATGAGAGGCCGCATGCACTGGATCAGAGTAAGACTTGAAACCCGTTCGGCAATCTATGCCGCCGCTATCGCGCTGGCAACCGCGGCCCAGATCGGACGCTTCTGGTTCGTAGTGCCCCGCTCCGTAGGGCTCATCTGGTATGCCCCATTCGTCGTTGCCGCCGCGATCCTAGGCGGCCTCGGCCCGGGACTCCTCGCCACCATTTTGTGTGTGCTGGAGGCCCAATATTTTGTTATCGAGCCGGTTGGGTCTTTCGCGGTGACTGACGACCGGGACCTGGAGCGTCTGGCCGGTCTCCTTTTGACCGGGGTCATGGCGAGTGTTTTCTCCGAGTTGGTGAAGCGCTCCAGAAGCCGACTCGCCCAAGCCCAGCATAGGACTGCCGAGATGCTGGACAGCATCAGTGACGGCTTCAACACCTTCGACCGGGAGTGGAACTACACCTACATCAATCGAGCGGCCGCGCGCATGGTGGGCAAAGCACCCCAGGAGCTGCTGGGCAAGAATCTTTGGGAATTGTGGCCGCTCGCGGCGGACTCGCCTTTCGGCGCCACCTACCGTAAGGCCGTTGCGGAGAATGTTCCGGGTCAGGTAGAGGCCTTTTACGGTCCACCGCTCAATGCCTGGTTCGAGGTGCGCTGCTATCCATCGCCGCATGGACTGTCGCTATTCTTTACCGATACCACCGAACGCCGGCGCACTGAGGAGCGGTTGCGGCTGATCGAGTCCTCGATTTTGCAGACCAGTGACGGCATTCTTATCGTCAAGCCCGGCGAAGGAGAGCACTGTCGTCCCGAACCGATCTTCGTGAATCCCGCTTTCGAGCGGATGACCAGTTACTCGCTCCAGGAACTGCGGGCAGGGGCTCTCGCGCTACTGTACGGGCCTCGCCTAAACCCTCTTCTCATTGAGCGTCCTCGCCCTGGCCGCGAACACAAGTGTCCACCCGATCTGGAACAGAAGATCCGCCGTAAGGATGGATCGGAGTTTTGGGCGGAGTTCAATTTCAGGCCGCTGGCCGACCCCCATGGTGACTACACGCACTGCGTTTGGACTTGCCGCGACATTACGGAACGCAAACGTGCGGCCGAGGAGTCGCGCTTGCTCGGCTCCATTGTCGAGTGTTCCGAAGATGCCATCATCGGCAAGAACCTGGATGGCATCGTTCTGAGCTGGAACCAAGGGGCGGAACGGATCTATGGTTATTCGGCCGAGGAGATGGTGGGCCAGTCAATTTTACGTTTGATGCCTCCGGATCGCGGCGACGAGCTTGCCGAGATTCTCGAATACCTCGCGCTCGGCGAAAAAATCGAGCATTTGGAAACCGAGCGCGTAAGGAAAGACGGCCAGCAGATCTTCGTTGCGGTGACAATTTCACCGCTTCGGGACGATGGCGGCGTCATCGTGGGAGCGGCGACGATTGCGCGCGACATCACCGAGCGGAAGCGCGCCCAACAGGCTCTGGAGCGGAGTGAGTTGCGCTACCGCTCGCTGGTCCGCGCCGTCACGCAAATCGTCTGGACCACGGACGCGCGGGGTGAGATGGTGGAGGATCAACCCATCTGGTGCGAGTTCACCGGACAAAGCCTCGACGAAATTCGAGGCTGGGGCCGGCTCAACGCTGTTCATCCTGACGATCGCGAACGCACTGAGGATCTTTGGTCCAAGGCGCTCAAGAGTCGCAGCGTTTACGCAACCGAGTATCGCTTGCGCCGGCATGACGGTGAATTCCGCTGGATGGCGGTGCAGGGCGTCCCAGTGCTCGATGAGGACGGTCAGGTGCAGGAATGGGTGGGAACGTCCGCCGATATTACCGATCGCGTACAGGCCGAGGAAAAAATCCGCGAACTTAACCAGAGTCTTGAAAAACGCGTGGCGGAGCGCACGGTCGAATTGCAGGCTGCCAACAAGGAGTTGGAGGCCTTCGCCTACTCGGTCTCGCACGACCTTCGCGCCCCGCTCCGCGCCGTGGACGGTTTTTCCCGCATCCTGCTGGAAGAATACGCGCCGCAGCTCGACCCAGAAGCGCAACGCTACCTGGGAATCGTCAGAGAAAATGCGCTCCAGATGGGTAATCTCATCGATGCCTTGCTCGCTTTTTCCCGCTTGGGACGCCAGGCCTTGAGCAAACAACCCGTCGCGCCCGGTGAATTAATCCGGCAGGCGCTGGTGGACCTCGCCGCCGAGCAGCAAGACCGCCGGGTGCAAATCAAGATCGGTGAACTTGCTCCCTGCCAGGGCGATCCCGTTTTACTCAGGCAGGTGTTTTTTAATCTGCTGTCAAATGCCCTTAAATATACGCGCAAATGCCCCTCCGCCCAAATCGAGGTCGGCTCCGTTCAGTTCGTGCAGATCGAGCATCAGACCCGCGGTCGCCCGAGCGTTGCGCCGGACGGCGTGCACGGCGACTGCCAGGTCTACTACGTTCGCGACAACGGCGCGGGCTTCGACATGCGCTACGCCGGCAAACTGTTCGGCGTTTTCCAGCGTTTGCACCGGGCCGAAGAGTACGAGGGAACCGGCGTGGGGCTGGCCACCGTGTTCCGCATCGTCACCCGGCATGGCGGAAGGGTCTGGGCCGAGGGCGCGTTGAATCAAGGAGCGACATTTTACTTCACGCTGCCGGCGGATGGTGCCGCGGAAGCGGGAAACTCCCCGGCGCCGGACGCCTTGTCGACGCCGGAAGAGCAAGCCGCGCCGCCCGCCCAGGCCACTGTGATTGAAAAAGGATAGAAGCAGATCCGCGAAAGGAATCGACCCATGTCTACCAATATCCGCGTTTTGATTCTTGAGGACCGCCCCGAAGACGCCGAGCTGATGATCCATGAGCTGCGGCGCAGCCAATTCGATCCGGAATGGCGGCGCGTCGACACGGAATCGGAATACAATGCCCACCTGGGATGGCAGCCTGACGTCATTCTGTCGGACTACAACATGCCTCTGCTGGACGCGCCCCGGGCGCTGGACTTGCTGCACCAGCTCGATCTGGACATCCCGTTTATCGTTGTTTCGGGCGCCATCGGCGAAGAAGTCGCGGTCGCCATGATGCGCCGGGGCGCCACGGACTATCTGCTGAAAGATCGCCTGAGCCGCTTGGGCGCCGCCGTTCGCCGGGCGCTCGATGAACGCCAGTTGCGCGAAGAAACTATGCGCGCCGGCCAGGCTCTGCGCGCCAGCGAATTGCGCTTCTATTCCTTCATGAACAACAATCCGGCGCTGGCGCTCATCAAGGACGAAGAGGGTCGCATTCTGTATGTCAATAATGCCTGCGAGCAGATGTGGGGCCTGTCGCTGGCCGAGTGCCTGGGAAGGACCAACCAACAACTGTGGCCGGCCGAAGTTGCCGCTACGCTGACCGCCAGCGACCTGGCCGTGTTGCACCACCGCGAGGCTTCCAGGACCCTAGAAGAAGTAACTCCGCGCGGCAAGAGCCCGCGCCAGATGGTGTCTTTCCGCTTTCCTTTCGCCGAGGCGGACGGACAGCGTCTGCTGGGCATAGTCTCGATGGATGTCACTCAACAGGTGCGCACCCAAAGAGAACTGGCCGCGGCCTTGGCGTCCAAGGAAATCCTCCTTAAGGAATTGCATCACCGGGTCAAGAACAATTTGCAAATCATATCCAGCCTGCTCGCCATGCAGGCCGAATCGCTGCAGGATGCGGGCGCCGCCAAGGCGTTCCGCGAAAGCCAGGAGCGGGTGCAATGTATGGCTCTTATCCACGAACGGCTGGACGGACATGACCAGCCGGACCAATTGGACTTTCGTGAGTATGTCGAGGCTCTGGCGCGCGACTTGTTCTTTTCCTACGGAGCCGATTCGGCGCCCATCTTACTGCGCTTCGAGCTGGAACCGGTCCGGCTCCGGCTCAGTCAAGCCATCCCATGCGGTTTGATCTTGAACGAGCTGCTGACCAATGTCTTGAAATACGCCTTTCCGGGCGGGCGAGCCGGGGAAGTTCTCGTGACGCTGAGCTGCGGACCAGACTCGCTGGTCAAGCTGACAATTGCGGACGACGGCGTGGGGCTGCCGGCCGGTTTGGACAAGAAGGAATCGAAATCGCTCGGGCTCCGGATCGTGGACATCCTGCGGCGTCAGTTGGACGGCGCCGCGCGTTGGGAAGCCGGTTCGGCTGGCGTGGGCACGGTCTTTTCGCTCACTTTCCCGAGCGTCATGGCCGATGAACAGACCGAATTTCCAGCCGAGGCAGCGGTCGCCGGCCAAGCCTCTCGCGCGGCCAAAAAACCAGGCCAGGGCGCAGGCAAACTCGGACAGACGGCATAGCGCTAATGCCGGCCGGCGGTCAGGCACCCTGAGCGGACTCGCAGGTTTCGCTGTGGGAGCTATAGTGCGCGGCGATCTGCTCCCGGAGGGTCCATAGCATCCTAAGCGCTGCCTCAGAATCCCTCCAGAGCCGTTCGAATTCGCCGTCGCCACGCATGCCAAAGCATGCCAGTTCTTTTTGAGCCGTCAATAATCGGTCCGCCGTTTCTGAGTACAACGTCTGAAGCTCGACACACTTGTCGCACATGGACACCTTTCTAAACTCGTTCGATATTCTGGGGTAAGAAGAACGGCCCGAAACGCTCTTCGGATGCCGTGTCGCCGGCATGCGAAATCGCTTTGTTAGGGTTCTTCTCCCTCAACAACCGCAGGCGCAGGAACTCTGCCATCGCGGTAATCATTGAAAATAATTACATTGGCGGCTGTGCTTGCCTCTGCCAATGGGTGATCTCGCCCAAGTAGGGTCAACTGACCAATGCCCGCGTGCCTTAGAGCGCGGTGGAACTGCCCTGTTCACCCGCCCAACGTGCCTGTCTCTGCTACCCTAACAGAGTTGCCACGCGCCCCAAGCGCGGATGTTCTCAAATCAGGAGAAATTTCCATGTCGAAACAAGATGAAGCCGGTCTCATTCTCAAGTTGTACGAACTTCGCCGTGAAGAAACGATGCGCAAAGCGCGCGATTGGTATTTCCGCGAGTTCAATCCGCAGTCGATTGCGGATTTCAACAGCGCTTTGATGGGCGAGCATAGCGGGCACCTGCGGATGGTGGTCACGTATTGGGATATGGCGGCCGCGCTCGTAAACAATGGCGCGATCAGTCTGGATCTGTTCAACGAAGCAAACGGCGAGCATTTGGCTGTATTCGCCAAGATCGAGCCGCTGTTAAAGGAAATTCAGGCAACGATTGGACCGCAATTCGGCGCGAACCTCGAGAAGCTGGTCAACTCCATGCCGGACGGCCGTCAAAGAATTGCGGCGATACGCGAGCGTTTCAAAGGGATTCAGGCGGCGCTGGCGGCCCAAGCCAAGGCGCGACAGGCTCAAGCGTAGCCGTTGGGGTGCGCCGCTAGAGCGCGCCCTACACCACCATCACTTCGCCGCTTGATTGCGCGCGCTGGACGGAGGCACGTGCCCTTTCATGCGCATGTAAACGACGATGTTGCCGTAATGTTCGTTGTTGTGCGTGGTGTTGAAGAATAGGACGGCGCCACGCGCCGCTTGACTCGGTTTCGAGCCCATCATTTTGACAACTTGCCCGAAGTTCTCGTCCGTCGTTCCGTCATAAGCACCGTCACAGTAGGTAAACGAATCGTTGAGCGCTTTCACGAGAGTGGCTTTATCAGTGACTTTTTCGTAGTTGGTCGCAATCGGCGGACGCTCGCCCTTCACCTGCGAACAAAAGAAAAAGTTGCCCATCGCCAGATGACCGATGAGTTGGCCGAAGGTCCGCACCTCAGGAGTTGGTTGGAACGAGTACTCTTCAGCGGGCATGCTGGCTGCTGCTTCAGCGAGGTCGCGCTGAATGGTTACGCGCATGGCTTTCACAACCGATGCGGTAGAAGGCGAGAAGGCATCATAATATTCGCCATCTGAGGTCTGAGCGACCAGCCCAGTCGCCGCAGCCGACACCAACAGTCCTGCCAATAGAAAACGCATTTGTTTTAGCCTCCTGCCGATTATAGCTGGCCGCGATGGCTCGCGATCACCAATGGTAGCTTGGCTTGGCGGCCGTCCAGCGGGAGTATAATTTCTAGCGGATGGAGGAACCCATGAAACCACTCGCGATCGCGGCCCTCGTAAGTCTGACGCTTTCTCTGGCCTTCGCGGCCGATGTTCAGAAGAAAGACGTCGATATCAAAGCGTCCGACGGGACTGTCTTGAAGGCGTCGTACTTTTCTTCCGGCCGGCCGGGCCCGGCCATGCTGCTCCTGCATCAATGCAATATGGACCGGCACGCTTGGGACGGTTTGGCGAAAGACCTGGCTGACGCCGGGTTCCACGTTTTGACCGTGGATTATCGCGGCTATGGTGACAGCGGCGGAGAGCATTTGACGGACGCCGCCGCACGGCGCGCGGTGATGCAGCAAAAGTGGCCTGGCGATGTGGATACGGCCTATGCGTATTTGTTGGCCCAGAGAGGCGTGGATAAGTCCCGCATCGCGGCCGGTGGCGCAAGCTGCGGCGTCACCCAGTCTTCCGATTTGGCTACGCGGCATCATGAAATCAAGGCTCTCATGCTGCTGTCGGGAGTGACCAGCGACGCGGCACGATCTTACATTTCCTCCACGCCGTCCTTGCCCGTCTTCGGCGCGGCCAGCGCAGGCGATACCAACGCAGCCACAGGCATTCGCGAGGCGGTGGCGGCTTCGAAGAACGAACACTCGACGGTCAAAATTTACGAAGGCACCGAACACGGCGTGCCGATGTTCGCCAAGCATTCCGATCTCGAACCCATGATCGTCTCCTGGCTCAGGACGCAGTTGTCGGTTCACAACGCGACGAATTGAGGCTGCTGCGCGCGGTCAAGCGAAGCGGTTTGCGGGCGGGGAATCTGTCGGAAAACGGCTGTCGAATTCGTCGCGCGGGTCAGTCGCCGGAACTCTTCTTTTGCTGACGCTCGTATTCGCGGAGCACTCGCCGGACATACTCGATGGTTTCCGCGTACGGTGGAATGCCTTTGTATTTGTCCACGGCGGCAGGACCTGCATTATAAGCCGCGATCGCTTTCAGAACCTGATGCGGATCCCTCTCGTACTTCAGCAGCAGCTCACGCAGGTAACGCGCGCCCGCTTCGGCGTTTTGCGCTGGATCGTAAGGATTCGCGTTCAGCTCGGAGGCGGTATTGGGCATCAGCTGCATCAGACCAATCGCGCCCTTCGGAGAGACGGCATCGCTGTGATAGTTCGATTCGGCCCGCGCGATGCTGTGGACCAATTCGGGCGGCAGTCCGGCCTGGATAGCCGCTCGCGTGATCAGTTCCTGGGGAGTCAACTCGGGCTGCGTCGCTTTGCTCGCGGGCGGTTGGGCCTGTGGCGGCGGAGGCGGCGTGTACTCTTCTTGCTCGACGGCCGTGACGGTGCTGGCCGGAAATTCAATCGCGCCCTGGCTGGTTTGAAGCCGGATCACGTTGCCATCAATTACGTGACTTTCGGCGTGGATGCTGAAGCCAGTAGACAAAACGACGTACTCTCCCGCCACCGCCGAGCTCGTAATCGCAAGAAAAGACAGTAAGAACTTCATCGGGCGCAGGCCCACCAAACAATTATGACGCGTGCCGGCGCCGCTGCGTTGGGTTCGTTTTTACGACTCCCAGGCGCCTCTCGCGTGGTAGAACAAGATTTATGGCTTTCGTGAAGGTTGGTTCCCTGACCCAGCTTCCGCCCGGCGCGGTGATGGAGGTCGTGCTGGGCGAGGATTCTTACGCGGTTTGTAACGCCGGTGGAGACGTGCACGCACTGGCCGGGATCTGCCCGCATGCCGGCGGCCCCATCGGGCAGGGCGCGATGCAGGAAAACCTGATCGTTTGTCCTTGGCACGAATGGGCTTACGACTGCCGGACCGGCGAGAACGACTACGATCCGGCGGTCAAGCTGGACAAATTCGCGGTGAAGATCGAAGGAGACGATATCCTGCTCGATCCCGACAGCCGCGTCTGAGTATTCGCCGTGCCTGAGCTTCCCGAAGTCGAGACCGTGGTGCGGACGCTCGCGCCGCGACTCACCGGCCGGCGCATCGCGGACGCGCGGTTCTCCTCCCGGCACGTGGTGCGGCAGAATTTCGCAACGCTGCGCAAGAAAGTTCGCGGCCAAGAAGTGAAGTCGGTGCGGCGGCACGGCAAGTTCATCGTGCTGGAGCTGGATCGCGGATTTCTGACCATTCATTTGGGGATGACGGGAAAGCTGCTGCTCGATTCCGAACCCGGCCCCTATGCGCGCGCCGTCTTCACGCTGGATCACGGCCTGCTGGTTTACGACGACATCCGGCACTTCGGACGGATCGAGTGGAGCCCAAAGCTGCTGGAGCGCGCGGCGGCGCTGGGCCCGGATGCGTTGGAGATCACGCTCGACGATTTTCTGAAGCTGCTGAAGTCGCGGCGCGCGCGCGTAAAGCCGCTGCTGCTCAATCAGCGGTTTCTGCGCGGCATGGGCAATATTTATACCGACGAAGCGCTGTTTGAAGCGCGCATCCATCCGCGCGCCATGGCGTCAACTTTGAGCCGTGCGCGCGCCTCGCGTTTACATCGCGCCATGGTCGACATTCTGAACACGGCGGTGCGGATGAAGGGCTCGTCGATTTCCGATTACGTCGACGCCGATGGCGCCAAGGGCAGCTTTCAACTCCAGCATCAGGTGTACGGGCGCGCGGGCGAGCCTTGTCCTATCTGCGGGACGGCGATCCGGAGGATCGTGGTGGGACAGCGCGGGACTCACTACTGTCCGAAGTGCCAGCGAAGCTGAGGATCTGGTCGGCCACCTGGACCACGAGCTTCATCGCCGCCACATCATGGACGCGGACTATGTGCGCGCCGCCCAGGATCGCAGCGGTAACGGCGGCCGCTGTGGCGCACTCCAGCAGTTCTTTGGCGGTCTGATCGGTCTGAGGCAGAAACGACTTGCGCGATGCGCCCACTAAGATAGGCAGATCGAGTCTCGCCATCTGGTCCAGCCGCGCCAGGATCTCGGCGTTTTGTTCCTTGCGCTTGCCGAAACCAATTCCAGGATCGATCGCAATGCGCGCTCGATCGACGCGCGAGCCGACGGCGCGATGTACGGATGCGTCCAGATCGTGCAGGATCGTGCCCATCACGTCCTTGAGCGGTGGAAGCTTGGCCCAGGTTTCGGGTGTGCCGCGCATGTGGCACAGGATCAGGCCGGCGTTTTGGTTGGCCGCCGCGCGCGCGAGCTGCGGATCGAAGGTTAAGCCCGAAGGATCGTTGATAATCTCCGCGCCGTGCTCCAGAGCTTTCTCGGCCACCGCGAATTTGTAGGTGTCCACCGAGATCGGCACCGCCAGCTTGCCGCGCAGCCGCTTCAGCACGGGAATCAGGCGGCGCAGTTCTTCGGCTTCCGCGGTCGGCTTGGAGCCGGGGCGTGTGGATTCGGCGCCGATGTCGATGATGTCGGCGCCTTGCTCTTCAAGTTCGATGGCGCGAGCGAATGCGGCGTCGGGGTCCAGGTAGTGCCCGCCATCGGAAAAAGAATCGGGAGTTACGTTGAGCACGCCCATGATGAGCGTGCGCTCGCCGGTGAGCAGCTCGCGATCGCGGATTTTCCAGACGAACGGGCGGCGAGTCATGTCTTCGCCGGCTCGATGCGTTTCCACTTTTTGCCGATCTGCATCACCACCGGCTTTTCAATCTTGTAAGAAAGACTTGTGACTTTCTCGCCGTCTATTTGGACCGCGCCTGCCTTTATCTTGCGTTCCGCATCGGTACGCGACTCGACCATTCCGGTTCCAAGAACAATTTTGGGCAGGCTGGACCCCCAGTCGGGAAGGGCCGCGACCGTTTCCATATCCGCGGGGGCTTGGCCTTCGCGAACTTCGCGGTCGAATGCGGCTTGCGCATCGCGCGCCGCTTCGGCGGAATGAAAATCGGCGACAACTTGGCGAGCCAGAGCCTGCTTGGCGGCCATTGGTTGGTTGCCCTTCCGCAGCTCTGCGATTTGGGCGGTGGTCTTGTCGGTAAGCAGCTCGTAGTAGCGCCACATCAGCTCGTCGCTGATGCTCATGACTTTGCGAAACATGATCTTGGGCGGCTCGTTAACACCGATATAGTTGCCCTTGGATTTGGACATCTTCTCGACGCCGTCGGTTCCTTCCAGAACCGGCGTGGTGGCGACGATCTGCGGCGGCTGTCCCGAGTCGCGCTGGATTTCGCGGCCTACCAGCAAGTTGAACTTCTGATCCGTCCCGCCCATCTCGACGTCGCACTTCAGCATCACCGAATCGTAGGCCTGCGCCAGCGGGTACAGCAGCTCGTGGATCGAGATCGGTACTCCCTCCTTGTAGCGCTTGGCGAAATAATCGCGCTCCAGAATTTGCGCAACCGTGTACTTCGAACACAGCCGGACCACATCTTCGAACTTCATCGGCGCGAGCCATTCGCTGTTGAAACGCACTTCGGTTTTCTGCGGATCCAGAATTTTGAAAACCTGCGCTTTGTAAGTTTCGGCGTTCTGATCGATCTGCTCGCGTGTCATGGGCGGGCGCGTGGCATTGCGGCCCGTTGGGTCGCCGATGATACCGGTCATGTCGCCGATCAGGAAAATCACGGTGTGGCCGAGATCCTGGAAATGTTTCATCTTGCGCAACAGAACAGTGTGGCCGAGATGCAGGTCGGGAGCTGTCGGATCGAAACCGGCCTTGATGCGCAGAGGGCGGCCGGTCTTTTGCGACTCGATGAGGCGCTCGCGCAGTTCTTCTTCGCGAATCAGTTCGGCCAGGCCTTTCTTCAAGTAGGCTAGCTGTTCTTCGATGGACACTAGTTACATTATCCAGGAATCAGGTCGAGAACCAGCTTCGCCGTGAGTGCCGGCGCTTCCATGGGGATGAAGTGCGAGTGGTCGGAAAGAAACAAATCGGTCCCGTGGGCGAAGCAAGAGGCGAGGCCGGGCGTAGTCGGAGAGCCAAGCATTACGTCCGATGGATCGCGGACCGGGCGTGCCCGCACCACCTGGACCGGAATCTGGAGCGCAGCGATTTCGCGATAGATGTCGGCATTCGGCAGCGCACCGTTTTCGTAGATTTCGGCTTCGATGGCGGGAGGACAAGCCAGGACATATCCACTCTCGGCCGGCAGAAGTCCATATTCACAATAGTCACGGAGGACGCGCCGGTCCCAGCTCGCAAATGGCCGTCGGTCTCGGAAGCTCTCGAACATTTCAGTCGGAGAAGACCACTGGTTGCGCCGCTTGGTGACGAATTGAGCACCTTTAAATGGGCCGATGTAGGCCGCTTGCGGGCGGATGACTGGATCGATCAGCAGCAGTGCGGAGAATGCCTCGGGGTGAAGCGCGGCGGCAACGATCAGCGCGTGAGCGCCCATCGAATGGCCGACGCCTATAGCGCCCGAAAGCCCGAGATCCGATGCGACACTGGCCGCGTCCTCCCCAAAGGTCCGCCAATGGTAAGGCGACGGCGGCTTGCTGCTGCGGCCGTGACCGCGATGATCGAGGGCAAGTGCATGATGGCCGCCGAGCTCGATGATCACCTGGTCCCAGCAGCGCGAGTGCAGTCCGGTTCCGTGGCAGAAGAAGACTGGCGGGCCTTCGCCGGGCCAATCCCACAGAGTGAGATCCGCGTAGTTCACTGAAAGCCTGCGCTCAGCCGGAACCTCGATGAGCTTCAGTTGCTCGAACGGGTAATCGCCTTCAATTTGGATGAAGCCCGCTTCAACGAGAGCCTGCACCAGCGGCCCCATCTCGTCAGGATCGAGCCCGCAGGCTTCGTGGACTTCCGGCATGGTGGCGATGCCGCGCGATTTAGAGCGCAGCGTTCCGGCGTAGGCCTGGCGAGTGATGACGGCCAGCAGTTTGCGCGCTGCCGGAGTTAGGCGATCGATGTGGCGATCGGGATTCAATTGAACCGAACGTACTCGAACTCGACTGGCTGATTGTTGATGCCGCGCACGGGCGGCGCGATCCAGCCCGCGAATTTTCCCGGCTCGACCACGCGGCCCATGAGCGATTCGATGAACGCATCATCGGCTTCCGAGGGCAGCCAGTCGCTTCGTCGAGCGTTCCATTCCGCTTCCGAGAGAACCTCGCTAGCGGGGCTGATATTGTGGCCGGCGAAGGCGCCGATGCGGCGGTTGAAGCCGATGTGTGGGAGCGCGAACCGGAATGGAATCCCGCACTGGGCGGGGATGCGATTCCAGCGGTCGAGTCCAGCCTGGATTTCGCGGATGTAGTCGTCGCGCAGGCGCGCGTTGAGCGCGGTCAGAGCGGGAACGGCCTTGCTTACGATCTGGCCATTGACGACTTCGTGCACTTCGTATTCGGCGCCGGCCAATTTATGATCGTCCGCCAGCTTGCTTTCGCCGCTGCGTCCTTTAAGCCCGGTCGTGTAATATGTCGCGGCGTTCGAAGACACTTCCGAACCGTAAAGATCCAGCGTAGCGCTGTAGTGGAAGTTCACGAACTTCTGGATGGTTTCCAGATCGATGACGCCCAGCGCGCGGACTTGCGCCGGATCGCCGGCCTTGTGGTCGCGCATCGCCTCGCAGGTTCTTTGAATTGCCCGCGCCACGCCGGATTCGCCGACGAACATATGGTGCGCTTCTTCAGTCAGCATGAACCGGCAGGTGCGAGCGAGCGGATCGAAGCCCGACTCGGCCAGCGAGGCCAGTTGGAATTTTCCATCGCGGTCGGTGAAGTAGGCGAACATGAAAAACGCGAGCCAGTGGCGGATCGGGTCGTTAAACGCAGTGAGGATGCGCGGCTTGTTGGTGTCACCGGAACGCCGTTCGAGCAGCGCCTCGGCTTCTTCGCGTCCGTCGCGGCCGAAGTAGCGCTGCAGCAGATACACCATGGCCCAGAGATGGCGGCCCTCCTCGACATTGACCTGGAAGAGATTGCGCAGGTCGTAGAGCGAAGGAGCGGTCATACCGAGCAAGCGCTGCTGCTCCACCGAGGCCGGTTCGGTGTCGCCCTGCGTCACGATGATGCGGCGCAGCGTGGAGCGATATTCGCCGGGCACTTCCTGCCAGGCCGGCTGGCCCTGATGATCGCCGAACGGAATGGTGCGAGCTTCATCGCGCGGCACCAGGAAAATGCCCCAGCGATAATCCGGCATGCGCACGAAGCCGAAGTTGGCCCAGCCATCCCGATCGACGCTGATCGCGGTGCGGAGATACACCTGAAGCGCGGAGCTCGAGACGGGGCCCGTGTCGGTCCACCAGTTCAAGAATGCCGGCTGCCAGCGTTCCAGGGCGCGCTGCAGAGTCTTGTCGCCGGCCAGGTCGACGTTGTTGGGGATGCGTTCGCTGTAATCGATCATTTCAGGTGCGGTCCCAGTTGAATTTCGGACGAGCGCCGGTGCCGTAAACTTTCAACGCGCCTTCCGCGCCGGTCGCGTTCGGACGGCTGAAAATCCAGTTCTGCCAGGCCGAAAGACGGCCGAAGATCTGGGTCTCCATGGTCTCATGGCCGCCGAAACGGAGATTGGCCTCGAGGCCCGTCAATGCATCCGGCGAAAGCGCGGCGCGGCTTTCGATGGCTAGGCGCAGTTCGTCGCTCCAATCCAGATCGTCCGGCGCGACGGTGACTAGGCCGAGCGCGAGTGCTTCGCGCGCGTGCAGCGGAATTCCGAGAGCGGCAGTGGATTGATAGCAGCGGTTTGCGAGTCGCGCCGCACGATTCACGGCCGGAAGCGGGCCGAAATTCATTTCACTTAGCGCGATCTGGTTGCTCGGATGGTCGAGCATATAGATGCGGTCGGAAGCCAGCGCCAGCTCGAGCAGCGATCCCGCAAAGCAGGACCCTGGTTCGATCACCGCGTACATGGATCGCGCGGAAACATCCAGCCGCGCGAAGGTCCGGCGCATCTGTCCGAGCACTTCGCGGACGAACCAGTGGCTGCTTTGCTCGAGGATTAGAGCGTCATAGGCGAGAACGGTCTCCAGCCTGCCCGACGTTTTGAAGATCCACAGACCCAGATCCAGCTCGTTGGCGCGCAAGTTGAGAATGGCGTCGTCCAGCTCGCGCGTCATCGCGAGCGGCCACCAGTCCGCACCGGCTGAAAAATCGGAGACTGTTTGGGGCGCGCTGACGGTTATCGTGACAGTGCGTGCGATGCGATCTACGCGCGCATCCACGTACTCGTAGTGATAACCGGATTCGTCAACACTCCGGTTCAGCGGTGTGAGCTTGACTCCGCCTGCGTCGGCGGGGCGATCGCTCAAGCTCGCCAGCTCCTCGGTCCGTTTCCGCACGTAGCCCGAGAACTGCTGCGGCTTGACGATCTCGTCCACCAGGCGCCAATCCTTGGCGCGCTGGCCTTGCAGTCCCTCCGAGGTAGTGCAAAAAATATCGGCGTGATCGCGCCGCACTTTGCGCTTCCCGATCAAGCGCGTTAGACCGCCGGTGCCGGGAAGCACGCCCAACAGCGGAACTTCGGGCAGGCTGACAGACGAGGAGCGATCGTCGATCAAGACGATCTCGTCGCACGCCAGCGCCAGCTCGTATCCGCCTCCCGCCGTCGATCCATTGCAGGCCGCGATAAATTTCAGGCCGGAATGCTCGCTAGAATCTTCAATTCCGTTGCGCGTTTCGTTGGTGAATTTGCAGAAATTCACTTTCCAGGCGTGGCTCGCGAGGCCCAGCATGTAGATGTTGGCGCCGGAGGAGAACACGCGCGGCTTGCCGCTGGTGATGACGACGGAACGAACCTCGGGATGCTCGAATCGGATGCGATCGAGCGCGTCGCGCAGCTCGATATCGACTCCTAGATCGTAAGAATTGAGTTTCAGTTTATAGCCGGGGCGGATGGTCGAGTCTTCCTGGACGTCCAAGGTCAAAGTCGCAACGGCGCCGTCGAACGTAAGGCGCCAATGCCGGTAGCGCGACGGATCGGTCTCGAAATCGACACTCTGGATTTCGATATTGCTTGCGGAGGCCAATCGCGTACGATTATACTGCACACGGTAAAGATGACGCGTGAATTTCGGCCGCCTGAATTGTACAATGCCGCTGCGGATCTGATCGACCGCAATTTGAGACGCGGCCGCGGCGGCAAGATCGCCTTCATCGACGACCGCGCGAGTTACACCTACTCGGGACTAGCGGAGCGCGTGCATCGCTCGGCGAACGCGTTGCGGAACGAGGGACTCGAAGCCGAGCAGCGCGTCGCGCTGTGCCTATTGGACACGATCGATTTTCCTGCTTGCTTTCTGGGCGCGATCGAAGCTGGAATCGTTCCGATACCGCTCAACACTTTGTTGACGGTGGAGGATTACGCGTTCATTCTGGCGGATGCGCGCCCCAAAGCTGCCATCGTGTCGGAGGCCCGCCGAGCGGTGTTCCACGAGGCCGCGCGGCTGGCGGAATGGGGCGGGCGCGTGATCGTGGCCGAGGAGGCGGATGGCGAGCTGGCCGGCCTGCTGGATAAAGCTTCGCCGTTGGCACAAGTCGCTCGCACGCGGCCGGATGACACCTGCTTTTGGCTGTACTCTTCTGGATCCACCGCCGAACCGAAAGGCGTCGTGCACCGGCACACCAGCCTGGCGCGAACCGCCGAGCTATTCGGGCAGGGGGTGCTCGGCTTGAGCGAAACCGACGTCGTGTATTCGGCAGCGAAACTGTTCTTCGCCTACGGGCTCGGGAACGCGCTCACGTTTCCGATGTGGGTGGGCGCGACCAGCATTTTGTTCGGCGCAAGACCCACGCCCGAAGCCGTGAGCGCAATTCTTCGCGAGCGGCGTCCGACGATTTTTTGCGGAGTGCCGACGCTGTTTAACTCGCTGCTCGGTTCTGGTGCGCTTCCTCGAGCGGGCGAGCATGCCATGCGCCTGTGCACCTCGGCCGGCGAAGCGCTGCCGGAGCATGTTGGGCGCGGCTGGCGAGAGCACACCGGCGTCGATATCGTGGACGGGATTGGTTCGACGGAAATGCTGCACATATTTGTTTCGAATCGGCCTGGCGCGGTCCGCTACGGCGTCACTGGACGCCCGGTGCCCGGCTATCGCGTGCGGCTGGTGGATGAACATGGTGCGGAAGTCGCGCCGGGCGAGATCGGCGAAATGCACGTGAGCGGACCGAGCGCGGCGGCGTGCTACTGGAACAACGCCGAAAAGACACGCGACACTTTTCTCGGTGAATGGGTGCGCACGGGCGACAAATTCCGCCAAACACCTGAGGGCGACTTCGTCTATTGCGGGCGCCGTGACGAAATGCTCAAGGTCGGCGGCATTTGGGTTTCGCCGATGGAAGTGGAGGCGGCTCTCATGGCGCACCAGAGCGTTTTCGAAGCGGCTGTGGTGGGCGCCGCGGACGAAAATGGTCTCGTCAAGCCCATGGCTTTCGTGGTGCTGAGGCCGGGCACGCACCCCAGCGAGGCGTTCGAGGAGGCGCTCCAGGATTTCGTCAAGACGCGCATCGCTCCCTATAAGTACCCGCGCTGGATCGAGTTTGTAGAAGCGCTTCCTAAGACCGCGACCGGAAAGATTCAGCGCTTCCTGCTGAAGAAGCGCGCCAGCGAATTGCACGCGGCGGCGCGACGTTGAGCCAGACCCGCGATGTGATAATCGACGGCCGGCGCCTGGAGACGCTGTGGATTCCGGCCGCCAACACGAACGCCCCGCCGATCGTGATGCTGCACGAGGGCCTGGGCTCAATCGCGCATTGGCGGGACTTCCCTTCCCGGCTGGCCGATCGTACGGGCTGCGGAGTGCTGGTCTATTCGCGCTACGGCTACGGCAATTCGGATCGGCTCGCCGAGAAGCGCCCCGTTGAGTACATGCACCGAGAAGGCGAGGTGGTGCTGCCCGCGCTGCTGGAGCAATTGGGAATCGCGAAGCCCGTGCTGCTCGGCCACAGCGACGGCGCATCCATCGCGATCATTTTCGCTGGAAAATATCCTGAAGCCACCCGCGCGCTGATTCTGGAAGCGCCGCACGTGTTCGTGGAAGACGTGTCGGTGGAGAGCATTGCTCGCGCCAAGACCGTGTATGAAACCACCGACCTGGCGCGCAAACTGGCCCGCTACCACGCGCATCCGGACGAGACCTTTTGGGGATGGAACGACATCTGGCTGGACCCTCAGTTCCGGTCCTGGAACATCGAAGGATGCCTGGGCAAGATCCATTGCCCGGTGCTGGTGATTCAAGGCGAGGACGACGAGTATGGAACCACGGGGCAAGTGGAAGCGATCCAGGCGCGAGTTCCTCAAGCCGAGGTTTTGCTGCTGCCGAACTGCGGCCATTCGCCGCATCGCGATCAGCCGGGAGCCACTCTGGAGCGCATCGCTAAGTTTATCGCCGAAATTAGCTCGCTTGTGCTATGATCGATTGTGCCAAGCAGAACCCTGGGCGTAATCCCCGCCCGGTTCGCCTCCTCTCGTTTCCCAGGAAAAGCACTCGCCTCTCTGGCCGGAAAGCCGATGCTCCAGCACGTGTTCGAACGTGCCAGCCAGGCGCGCTATCTGCACAAAGTAATCATCGCCACCGATGACCCGCGCATTGAGGACGCCGCGCGCGCATTTGGAGCGCCCGCTCGCATGACCCGCACGGATCATCGCTCGGGGACCGACCGCGTTGCGGAAGTGGCGGAGTCGGAGAACGCCTCGGTAATCGTCAACATTCAGGGCGATGAACCGCTGCTCGATCCGGAGGCGATCGACGCGGCCGTGTTGGCGCTCGCGAGCGATCCGGACGTTTCCATGGCGACGCTGTCCAAACGCATCGAGGATCCGGCCGAAGTCAACGATCCCAACGTCGTCAAGGTGGTCACCAACCTGGCCGGCGACGCCATTTATTTTTCGCGCAGCCCGATTCCGTATGTTCGCGACAGCGGCGCGGCGCATTTCAAGCACATCGGTCTGTATGTTTACCGCCGCGATTTTCTGCTCGCCTATTCCGGTCTTCCGGTGGGTCCCCTCGAGCAGGCCGAGCGTCTGGAGCAGTTGCGCGCGCTAGAGAACCGACATCGCATCCGCGTGGTGGAAACCGATTATGAATCCTTCGGCGTGGACACGCCCCAGGATCTCGAACGAGTTGCCATGCTCTTTGAGCCATCCTTATCGAAGTGGAGATGAGAAATTAATGCCAGCGACCAAGTACATATTCGTCACGGGGGGCGTAGTTTCGTCTCTTGGCAAAGGCATTGCGGCGGCCTCCATCGGCTGTCTGCTCGAAAGCCGGGGGCTGCGGGTGACATTGCAGAAATTCGACCCGTATCTCAACGTCGATCCCGGCACGATGAGCCCTTTCCAGCACGGCGAGGTCTACGTCACTGACGACGGCGCCGAGACCGATCTCGATCTCGGACACTACGAACGCTTCACGCACGCCAAGCTCACGCAGAGCAACAACCTCACGTCGGGGAGAATCTACGAGCAGATCATCCATCGCGAACGGCGCGGCGACTATCTCGGTAAGACCGTGCAGGTGATTCCGCACGTAACCAATGAAATCAAGGCCGCGGCGCGTAAAGTGGCGGCCGACGTGGATGTAGTAATCGTCGAAATCGGCGGCACGGTGGGCGACATCGAATCGCTGCCGTTTCTGGAAGCCATCCGGCAGCTCCGGCACGAACTGGGGCGTGACAATACCGCCTTCGTTCACGTGACGCTGGTGCCGTGGATCGCCGCCGCGCAAGAGCTGAAGACCAAGCCAACCCAGCACAGCGTGAAAGAATTGCGGGCCATCGGTATCCAGCCCGACATGCTGTTATGCCGGTCGGAACGTACGCTGCCGCACGACATGAAGGAAAAGATCGCGCTGTTCTGCGACGTGGATGTGGAAGCCGTCATCACCGCCACCGACGTGAGTTCGGTGTACGAAGTGCCGCTGGTGTTCGCCGAACAGGGCGTGGACGAAATTCTTCTGCGCCTGCTGCGAACGGAAGCCAAGCCTCGCGATCTTAGCCGCTGGACCGGCATGCTGGAGCGCATGCACAATCCGGAAGACGAAGTCGACATCGGACTGGTGGGCAAGTACGTCGAGTACGAAGACTCTTATAAGAGCCTGAAAGAAGCGCTCATGCATGGCGGACTGGCGCACCGCTTGAAAGTGAACGTTCACTGGATCGAATCGGAGCAGATGAGCTGGCCGGATTGCGCGGGTGATCTACAACAATTCGATGGCATACTGGTTCCGGGCGGATTCGGCCGGCGCGGCGTGGAAGGCATGATCACGGCCATTCGCTACGCGCGCGAGCATAAAGTACCCTATTTTGGGATCTGCCTGGGCATGCAAACCATGGTGATTGAGTATGCGCGCAACGTGTGCGGGTTGGAACATGCGAATTCCACCGAGTTCGATCCAGCCACGCCCGATCGCGTGATTTACAAGTTGCGCGAGTTGAAGGGAGTCGACGAGCTGGGTGGAACCATGCGGCTGGGAGCCTATCCCTGTTTGCTCGCGCCGGGGAGCTTCGCCGAGCGCGCTTACCAAGCGCCCGAGATCAGCGAACGTCATCGCCATCGTTACGAGTTCAACCGCGAGTACGAACAAATCCTGACCAGCGGCGGACTGCGGATCGCCGGCCAGACGCCCGACGCGGTGTACGTGGAAATCTGCGAGATTCCGGACCATCCCTGGTTCCTGGGCTGCCAGTTCCACCCGGAGTTCAAATCTAAGCCGCTCGAGCCGCATCCGCTGTTCGCGGCCTTCATCGGTGCCGCGCACCAGCATAGAGCAAGCCGCCTCAAGTCCAGTGCGCGTACCCGCTCCGAACAGTTTTCACACGCCGATTGACTTTGCTACCTGAAATTGGGCGCGGCAAACCGCTGGCACTGATCGCCGGACCCTGCGTGATCGAAAGCGAGGAGCACGTGCACTTTCTCGCGCGCGAGATCCAGAAGATCGCGCCGCAATTTGTCTTCAAAGCTTCCTTCGATAAGGCCAACCGCAGCAGCGGCGCATCTCATCGGGGGCCGGGCTTGAAGGAAGGCGTGCGCATTCTGGCCGGGCTGCGGCGCGACGGCTTCGCGGTGCTTACCGACATCCACGAGCCGTGCCAGGCCGAGACGGCAGCCGAAGGCGCGGACATTCTTCAGATCCCGGCCTTTCTCTGCCGCCAGACCGATCTGCTCATCGCCGCCGGCCGCACCGGACGCGCCGTCAATATTAAGAAGGGACAGTTTCTGGCGCCCGAGGATATGCGCAATGCCGCGGAAAAGGTG